>JAABUK010004466.1_pt1 | contig 22702 bp, 22 predicted proteins | sample 5559141 | NCBI WGS metagenome assembly JAABUK01 (sample SAMN10711869, study PRJNA513367) | rock metagenome | isolation source: Antarctica rocks | place: Antarctica: Victoria Land, Pudding Butte nord | collected 2016-01-03
CTCTGCCGACTTTCCCCCGCCTAATTCCGGGAGAAAGTCGGCAGAGACTTTTGACACCGACCCTCGGCCGCGATTAGACGTAAGGCTACTTCCAGGTTGCTGCACTGCAATTGTATATTGTGTATCACATCCTTAAACCTCCGATATGGCAACACTCAACAACCTCTCCAATGGTGTTCGACCTCACTTCTCGCACCACTGCCACCGTTGATATAAGTCATGAACATATCGACACCGTGTTAGCGTTCTTAAATACATCTTGGAGTCCATTCAAAGCGCTCCGACAGTTCCGTCAGAACGCCTTGGGCCATCGTCAATAGGCGAGCACCACCTCTTGCGGCAGCAGCGTACCCAAAGAAGATGTTAATTGAAGCATCACCCAGTACCAACGACTCCCCAGTACCATTTATGCCGCTTGAAAACTGGCTCCTATCAGTTGCTACGAAGCCGCCTGCACAACTTTAGCATATCACATACTTGCTTTGAACCCCTTTGAAGTCGTATGGCAAGTTTTCGGTGCATTCACTGGTTCTGTAATTCATGTTGTACGGCACTATGTCGGGATTGTTCCTTCTTTTGCGCCTTTGTCAATTTCTAAAAAGGTATTAGGGCCAAATCTTGTGCCATCCTAAAAATTTGCCGTTCAAAATGTGCATTGTACGAGACGATCAAAAGAGTGCAAAATTTTGTGGGTTTGCGCATCTGTAGGAGCAAAAGATCGTGAGTCTGGGTAAAGATCAATATTGTCCAAGCTTGGCTGATCTGATCTTCTGTGCGTAGCCTCTTGTTAGTATTATGATGCAGATCGAATGATTATCGAGCAAGTATGCTGCAGGAAGGTGGCTACTATGACTGCATAGGATTTGGCTATTACGGCCGATTCCCAACCCTTTTCATCAGCACCGGGATGAGGTGGTCGATAACGGTACCGCTTTAGATCATCAATTTCATCCAGATTGACTGCCATTGCCAAGCTGTAGCGATGGATGGCCCAGCTACAGCAGCAATGTGGGCCCTATTGTGGTATCCGTGTTCGTAGTTATGAGTCTTGCAGGTATTGATCGTCAGTAGCCCCAAGACTTGTTACCGAATTATCTATTGCTTTTGCCAGCATTTTCCTGAATGATGCATATAAGCGGGGTGCTGATTGCTTGCCTAGAGTCTACCTCTTCTGTTCCACAACCGCTCGCGCTTTCCATCTTCTCGATTATGTTCCAGCCACTAGGTTGATTTGGAAAGCACGATAGGCTTCGGTCGTCGTGCAAGATCTCAAATCTATTCACAAAGTCTTTTCTCCTTTCAAATTATTCCACATCAATTAAATTTCGCCATTTATATGCACCAGCATCTCTACTTCCCAGTAATTCATCAGCATTTCTACTCCCCATCAATCCATCCTACATCATGGACCCACCCGCACCCGCCCCCGCCCTCGGCCGGTTGAGTCTCTTCCCTCGAGAGGTGAGAGACGAAGTCTATCGCCACGTGTTCTGTGCTCGATATCTTGCACCTCGCCCGGGTGTCATACACCATTGCATGGACAACTATGCCGGTCGCAGGATCAGGAGCACTTCGCGTTACGGAGGATTCGTGTGCGCAAACATAGGGATTTTCAAAACCTCGAGAGTCCTGAGGGAAGAGAGTGCGGAGATCTTCTACAGGGAATGCGTCTTCAAATTCTCAACATCACGTATTTTGGAAGACGAGAGCGATCTGGCGTTACTCCAAGTGGCCTACGACCGATACCCGATAACAAAGAAAGAAGAGGCACTGCGCCTGTTGCGACAGTCATGGCAGAGACCAATATTTGGTATCGATGTTCCCTCTGCCATGAATATGTGGAACATTGAGATCGATCTAAGGGATTACGGTATGTCGAAATACGGACCAGGCAAAGTCCACCTTTTGGCTGCTATCACCTCCCATCTATCGACAATCTTTGGTAGTAGCCAGCCACTTCGGAAATCCTGTCGTGTCGTGATAGACGAAGACTTTATACAAAGCGGGCGCCTGGTTTATCCATGTTCTTTACGCAAAGCCTTCAAGATTTGGATGGAGTTCTTGAAAACTTTAGTGGGGTACAAAATTTTGATGGTTGTTTTCACAACTGTAGGCCCACAACGATGCGAATGGTTGAGAAGCATCAATGGGGACGCTATGTTTTTTCATGCAAGGATATCGCCATTTTTGTCACTCGTGAGGGAAAACTTGGAGACTGTCCTAGGACCTTCAACAATGGTGGACAACTTTCATTACAATACCTTCTTGCGGTCATTCGAATTTCATCCGCATGCTCATCTGCAAAGGCTCTAGCACTGCGTAGCCATGACCCCGGAACAATCGTTGTCAAATCGGTTGATTGATCACTACCCGCTGTTTTCAGAATTCTTGTCTCGGCGCACCCGATACATTGCGCCTTGTAAATAGCGCGTGGACTTGATCCGACTTAGTAGGGCATGTCAGACCTACAGTGACGATTCACATGTATCATTGACTACAATCCAGCACCAAGTCCAATCGCTTGACTCAAAATTATTTTAGGTCTCTTGCATCAGGCTTTCTTCGCTCAAAAGATTACCACCTCCTTCACCCTTTCCATTTCAAATGCTATCCATCGAATGCCACCAAATGGTCGTTGCTACCATACTCAACCAACATGCGACCGTCTACGAACGCCCTTGAGAAAGGATAGCCAGATAGAAACAACTCCACCACCTAGCCCCTTTCATCCACTACTATCCCATCACTACTCTAAAATACTGCAACAAATACCCTCTATGAAGGGCACGAAGCCGCCTTTACCGCCATAGAACCACAGCTGCGTCGAGGGGAATCTTTACTTCGTTCTAAGCCCAGCCAAAAAGCACAGAAGTGAATTCTGGCCAGATGTGAAAGAAAATGGTTTACTATCCATAGAATACTCTGGTATCATGTGATGAGTAATGTTGTCGACGACGACGTTGATATAAATTCCCAAGCGGTAATTATTTCAAATTTTAGATGCTGGACGGGGACCTGTCTTTCTACTTGTTAGGATGAGAGTAGGGGGTTGGAAGGGAGGATGGATGCAGAGGTGGAAGTATTTCGCTTTAGCAGTCCGAGTCTCAATCGTTCGCTCTTGCATCTGAGGCCCGTTGACAGATACTTGATTCTTAGCGAGATGAAGACTGTTGTTTCTTCCAATACTGTGCTTCAAATGCATAAGCTTGTTCCAATTAGCACGATACGAGGCTTGAAACAGGTGGGGATATATTGACGTCTAATGTTCAAAGTTTAAATCTAAATCGACTCTGTACTTGATCACCTCATCATCCTCATCATCATCATCACCATCATGTCACCGTAGAACTAGACACATCGCATGTCGTCCCAGCCATGCTGCGAAGGATGCTTGCAAACCCCCAACCTTGGCGTAAGACCATGCTTGATCTTAGCAAAGAGCCCTGGACCAGATAAAGGGACTAGAATTGGGTGTCTGAAGGACCTCCTGCAACGGGAGGAAGAACGCAGGCTTTGAGATCTTCCATGTTGAGTCGGATGTATTTGTGTTAGTGGGTGCAATTGGCGTCGATGAAGAGTGTTACTGTATCGTTGTGAAGAAGCTTTTCAGTGCCTAAAGCAGGAACTTAGTAGAGAGAGTTTCTTGTTTCAATGATTACTTGGAGAGCATTCGTTTGATGGAAGGGCATGTCCGGGTTGAGTTTGAGAAATTGTTACATGTCGTTTGCGGCATAAGCAGTTATTGGCGAGATGGTTTGATAGGCTTGGTATATGTCAGGAGAGATGGAATTGATTTTCTGCTATAAGAAATGTATGTAGAAAGCGAAAGGAGATCGAGGGATAGATAGCAACGCCCAGCTCTTAGCGCCAAATATGAACATATCCTTAGTGCGTATTGACATTAGAGACGAGACAGTGTCATGTTTGATCGAAGCTCGGAAAAGGAACCTGATACGGCTTGTCTCGACGAACAAATTACGAGGAGCATCTTAGAAGTCCAGAAGTCCTCGTACTCAAAAATCATCGAAGTCGATCTTGTCTCATGCAACTGTCTTGAAGGGCAGTTACATCCAGCTCAAGATCAAGCGATGGAGAAGCGGAAGATCGAGCGAGGAAGAAGACGTTTCACAGAATGGTCCAAGAAAACATCAACATAAGAAGGGGTAGTCCTATGTTCGATTCATCAATATGGAGCAGATATGTGAGGGGACCGTCACTGTCCTGAGGCGTACGCAAAGGAAATTCCGTGGATGACGATCAGTAAGCTACCCTGGTCCGCATATCAGATATCTTACGCTCAATCTCCCTCACAGACCTATCCAGCTCCCCTGCGATCATAGCTTTCTTGTCACTAGGCAGCATAGCATACCGTTCGCACAAGTCCCCATCTATCATACCCTTGACGGGTACGTAGTACCCTCGGTAAATCAAATGATCTCTTCCTGCGAGTGGTGCGTCTTCGCTCCGGAGATGCTGCTCCAAAGTCTGGAAAAAGTCCACGTCCTCTCGGCTCACAAAAGGTATGAAGAGACCCAACGTCCCTTGAAGGCCTGTCCAGATCAGGACATCTCGACCACCAGCTACGAGCTGAGTCTTCTGTATACTAGTAGGCACATCTTGGGCGAAGAAGTGCGTCATCAAAGCTACCCGATTGGGAGCACCCTGAAGGTATTGACGTTCGTGAAGTAGATGACCACCAGAGCCATCTTCATCCGCTTCTTCGGAGGCTTTTTGAGGGCATCGTACAAGCCAAACGTTACCAAATTTGTCCCCCCCAGCCACAGTCTCGTAGTCGACCATAGTGGTGCACGTCGTCCATCTAGCAATGACATCGTCAACAAAAGGGATGAGTCGATTCTCTTGATACTTGTAGGCCACAAAGACAACGCTCTCTTGTACATCGCTCACGATGATACGGCTTCCTTGTGTTTGAAGGCCGACAACTAGATTTGGTACGACCTGCGCTTGACATTTACGCAACAATTGCTTGAGTCCCAAATCGTAGATGCGAAGCTCATTACCAATGCCAGCCAAAAGACGTCCTTGGAATCCTAAAAGAGCCTGTGGCGGTTCTTCCACTTTGGTCTTATGGATGAATTCAAGCTCCTTTCCATCCTCCAGGAACCGGTAAACGTAGATGAAGCCAGCGCTAAAGGAACGAGGAGCAACGACTATGTCTTTGCCAGTACCCACGACGAGGAATGTCTCATCGTCTTGACTGGAGAAGGCGACCGCGGCTAAGCTGACTGCGGCTTCGTTATCTTCCAAGTCAATTTGCTGAAGGACCTCCTTGGCGTTGACAGGATCAACGATATGAATACACGACGCCCAGTGGCCTTGAGCACGTGGATAGCCGAACTCTTCAGGTGGTAGGACTGCAGCATCCCCGTTGACAAGGGTAGAGTCGCTCAGTAGTCGTTGCTTGGTTGAAGGTGAAAGTGTGTTGTTGTCTGATTCGATGGTATAGAACAATGGTTGGTCAGGGTGGCGAACGAATTTCCGAGGTGTGTACGTCAAGGGTATGGATTGCTGGAGGAGATTGTTGCCGAGCTTGTCAATTGAGAAGATCCTGCAGAAGACCATATCAGCTGACGAGCATCAGAGGGAAAAGGATGTTCAGTAAATGAATGAGGCCACATTTCAGAAGGAACAATTGGTAATATAACACGATATTTGCCTCATAGTCGATTGACTCGGGTTAAATCCCTTCGTGATCATCATTTGAGGCGTATGGAATATGATTGATAAAACATGGAGGCTCACCGGAGATTGTTTCCTTCTATTCCAACCATTCCCTCCACACATTGCTCACTGCTGAAATTTGAGCCGTACTCCAACCCGACATAGTCTAGTGGTGTAAGCATGAATCCTTTGGTTTGGGGGTCCGAATAGCCAAGCCAGGGCCGTGAACTCAACGCAAGGACTGCTGGCTGGCCTTTGACGGAGACACGGAAGAGCTTCGCTGGCTTAGGTCCTAGGAAACGCGTTCGGGTATCGGAAAGATCACCAGTGACTTCATCCAGGACCGTTCGGAGGTATACACCAGAATAAAGTCCAATGTGCAAATACAAAGTCGTCCCGCCCGTTGTAGAGTCTGCCATGGCCATAATTGCGAGTGCACTAGGGGCTGAAGTCAAGGCTTGGACGGATTTGTTCTCTAAAGTTGAATCAGGATCTAGACTCAAGATTCGAACAGTAGAGTCATCGCAGCCAACAGCGAGAAATTGGCTTCGACTACGGCCTTCAGGAACTTCTCCCAGGCTCAGACAGGTCACAGTCCCGCTCATCTCTCGCTTTTCATCATATTCGGCAAGCGAACCATCGTTGTCCATCTCGAAGTAGACGATTTCTCCGGAGCTCAGAGCTACCGCCACTTGCCGTTCGTTTGTCGTCGCTGCTACTATTGATCGATGTTGCGGTGCAGGCCACTCATTGACTCGGCGATCGGCTCTGATATGTCTAATGCCTTTGGGGTGGACTTGGATCAATGCATCCTCTCCTAGTTGTTGGACCGCCAGAGTCGCCGCGGAAGACAGAAAACCGGTGTCAGTCACTTCTTCCACTGTTTCCCCGATGCTCAACACAAGGGTTCCATTGGGAAATGACAGTACGATGTAGGCGTCGAACTCATCAGCGCGAGTAATTTTAGTGGTCCAGACTGCTAAAGGTCGGCCAGGCAATTCCGAATCGACGATGTCGTTCACCTCCAGTCCATGTTTTAGCGTCCGGAACGAGCTACGCGCTCCGCTACCGCATATTGAGTAGATTTGAGGTGCATCCTCTTCAGTCAAATTGGCGACCTTGCAGTCCAGCTGTGGGTTCATCGAATCAATGCTTTCTACCAAATTGACGTTCTCCGCGGCTCTAGGATGAAAGTAGACTGGACTGTAAGTCTCTTTTGGATCTGCTGGGAAGGAATCGCTATCAAACTCGGTCTCATTATCATCGTCGCCAAGCTTCTCGAATTGATAGAAGTGGTGGTTCCCAGTCTCGCTTGCAACGAAGAGGAACCCGCTCTTGAGAATACACAAATTCGAAGCTATGGGCACTGTATCGAAGTATTTGATTTTGAGCTTCTTAACCTCTCCAGTAGCTTGTCCAGATTCGTCTTCGATCATTTCTAGAGTCACCTTGAACAGATCACCGTCCTCGGATTGCAGTAAGAAGAAGAAGGCCCCCCTCATCTTGTGCATAACACCAGCGATGATGAATCTCTTGCGCTCTGGGTTCTCAGTCGCTCCTCTCCGTCGTGGAATAGCCACACGGAATGCGTCCTGATTTATGTGTCTATATGTGATATTGTCGAGCCCACAAACGAGGACACCGCTAGGACCATCTGCACCTCCAGGGACCTGAAGCAGCATGGTCGCCGTCCGGTCCACAGGCTCGCTCCATTTTCGGACAACATGGTTGAGGCCTAGATCGAGTTCGTAATAGACTAAAGACTTCTCCAGCTCTTCGAAGGCTTGACCGGTGGAGTCTTGATCGCATTCTGTGTAGTCCACCTCAAGAACGGCAAAAACGGGATTCTCGTAGCCAACATCTAGACCGACCAGTGCGAAGACTAGGGTCTGCGGCTTGTGTGCTTCGAGAGGTGAGGATATAGTCAATTCAGCCTGCGCGTTTCGATTTAGAACATAGACAAGCTTGTTTTTTTCGACTGACGCGATAAGGCATGCCCTACCCTTTGGATCGACCGCAAGGTACTGCCCAGGTATCACTCGCCGTATGCCTGATTTGCCGAACGTCTCGAGGTGCAGCCGATTGAAGCGATTCTGAGAAGGGACGTATTCGATTATGGTAATTCGACCGGAGTCAGACCCGATTATGATATAGTCTATAGACGAGATTCAGCCTGTTGCTCCCAGTTCAAGCGTGACAGAGCAGGAAAAGTAGCTGTCGCTCCTGTGATGTACCGAGCTGCCCCACCATGCTTTAAGAATCACTAAATGTAGCATCAAGAGCCAAGGAAGACGTGACATACCTTTATTGCTGCCTGCTAGCCTGAAAGCTGCCAGGGTTCGTATGATACCGAATACATCCTGAGAAAGGATGGTGCTGATCTTGCCCAGAGTTGGGTCTGGTCGATGTATCGTCAGTCGCGACCCCGAAGCCGTGACTATTTGTTGTTCCTTCGTCCCGGCAAATTGCCCAAGGATTGCTTGAGTTATTGAGGATGGAGGTTGAATCGTCAGGGAGTACATGAACATGCTCGAGGTGGCCGCCATCTTGCCTTAGTCTGTCCGTCCAGAATGCAGGCTCGATCAATCGGTCTCCATGTGGTCTTTGGAACCAGTTCACACGGAAGGTCCAATGGCTTGTTATCTCCCCGTGTACCAACTTTCTGTGTGATGGGAGTTCTACAAGGCGAGTATCTTTTTGGATTCGAGCTTTCTAGCGCCAAGGCTCTAGTTCTACCCTCATTGGGACTAGTCTGAGAGCGAGTACTAGTAAATTATGAGCAATTGTAGCGATTGATAGTCCTACGGGCTACAGTACAAACATACTACCTAATATGTCCCACGAGTTCAAACTATCGACTCGCGATACCAGGAGAACTCCCGAGGTCCACAAAAAGAGGCTAGAGTGGTCCTCATAGGCGGGCTAGCCATAGAAGCAAATACCGATGGCGGCAAAGTAGCTAATGAGAAGCAGAAGATGACCCTGGCAGCAGGTCCACATCTACGGTGGGTGGAGCTACCTTGAGCAAAAGGTGTGGGTGGATAAGGATTGCGCTCACTTGACAGCCCAGAGGCATATTGAGGCGAGTCAGAAGCCTGGATTGATGCAATTGGAAAAGAGTGCAACTGGGTACCCCGTTTCTAGTGCAATTGTATGTGAATTGTCTCCGATAAACTACGATGCTTCGTTCAGTGTTTCACAAACGCATATGAGGACAGATGCTCCGAAAGATGGACAACGAGAAGTAACAACGATCATCAATGCCAGACATGAAGCGCTCCAAGACCCAGTCCAAGTCATACCAAAACGCCGTGAATCTTGTCAAGATTGCCTTCGAAGCCTCACTCACTCTCCTCGTGGCACTCCTTGATTATCTCGGCCCGATTTCGCTTCTTACTCCCATATCCTTGCTCAACATGTCTCACAAGATTCTTGGGCGATTGTCCTCAAGCTTGTCGGCCAACTGAGGCTTTCAACAGCTTCGGGCTCGATCAGACTGTTGATGCGGGCTCATGTGCTTCAAAGTCTTTCCTGAGCATCCATAACAGATCTTGGAACCCCATGAACCCATGCAGGCTACAATCTATGATCCGAAGCTACTTTAGAAATTCAGGAGATAGATTGTTCGCACCCTCATCGCAAAAGATTTTGACGAGGCGCAGATGCAGGCATCTCGCAACCAGGATTAAGTTTCATTTGCTGCGAGCCTGCGACTAAAGTCAAGATGTCCATGGTCAAAGGATGACAAAGTTGGGTGCCTTTGGTAACGTGTGCTCTGAAATCAGTATCGTTTTCCCAAACTCGTTCAGAAAGCTTACTTGAACGGCTTTTGAGGGATTTGTGTTAGTAACAAGCATCATCGGATCAGCCCTACAGTCTTGCGAGACTTGGGGCACCGCGTACGTGGACCGTATCTTATGAGCTCGTAGCTCCTACAGCCCTGGCGACAATTTTCCCGCTTTGTTCGATAGAGAGATTCTTGAAATGTGTGAGTGGCTTCCATTGCATCTAGGCGGAGAAGACACCCTACGTCTGAGAAGTGTCCATGGCGGCATGTTTCCTGAAGAGCCGTGTTGCCGAGATTGATCTGTATCTCGATGTCAGCTCCTTTGCCGAAAAGTAGATCAATCATGTCAGAGTTTGGCCTCTTGGAGCGACTCCGAAAATTGGTACGGCTGCCGTACGGGTAGTACCTATGCCGTTTACATCTGCCCCATTATCGAGCAATATTGGGACTATAGCCAAAGGCAAGATGGACAGGATATTGCCCACTTCATCTTTCGCAGGTCACCTTTTTCTAGCTGATGACGCTAAGCCCACTCGAGTCGGCCTTACCGTGTCATTGCTATGCTACATTGGATGCCACGAGCAGGCAATAAAATCACAAGCCACGATACATAGTAGCCAACACCGCTAGGAGAACATTCAGATAATCAGGGAGTGAGTTTTTCATATATCTTTGTAGCGGCTCCAGAGCCGTCTAGAGTTCCTTTTGCTGCTTCTATTGGTGAAATATGGTGCATTCCAAGGTCTCCGAGACCAGTGGTAGGGCGAACGAGGTTTTTGACCACACTCCAGCCGGGCCGATAATCTGTGCTTTGAAGTTTCTTCGGTTCCCTCTCTAATATTGTGTCAGTATGGATAAGCCGGGAACAGCGCAATTTAGAGGCAGATTACCTTTTTCTAAGTAGAGAAATTGCACGATGGAAGTTGCCCAGGCTGTTACGGCGATGATTTGACCCAAAGTCCATACCTCGGAGACCAAGCTCTGTCCCGAAAAAAGGGCCATACAAGTAAATCTGATAGCCAAAGCATAATGCCCAGAAAAGCAAAATGAGGGTGCAGCCCGTAGCCGTCAGAATCTTCAAGTGACGCTTTTTGCGAACATTGAGACTGGGTAAGTGCTTTGCACAGGCCTTCAAGATTCCTTTTCGACGTGAAAACTCTGACGCGTTGTCGAATGTCTGTTCAGCGATGCACCACAATTCCTAAGCGATACAATAGACGTATATAGGCAAGATTGAAGGAATGCTAATTCTACATGGATCAACTGGATCCAGGTTTGAGGCTTCCGATCCACATATCAGCTTGGCCTGACCGAGAATCCCAAAACCTAAAACCTACAGCCATAACCCCAACTTGATATCCAGGTAGATCATGGTAGTTGTTGAGCAAGTAAGCGTACGTTATTGATAAAGATCTAGTGGACGTGGTCAGAGTGATCACAGATGGATGACCAAGTGCCACGATAGCCGCGCGTAGTGTGCCATACAAGTAAGTGTAACTATAAGTGGTACGAAAACATTTATGGACACGGGAATGGATAACATTATACTAAATACATCTGGGATTGTAGCATTTGCTTGTTGATCATTATTCGCCTCGTTGCCAAGGAGTAGAGCAGCCATTTCGATTGCGGAGATGAAGTAGCATTGATTTCTGTGAAATTGAACAAGCGCAATGGCGAGAGGAAGGAATTGGTCTCTGTCTTTCATTTTCCTCTTGCGTCGTGGCCATACTTCAAACAGCGCTAGACCAAAGGATGCAATGATCGCAATGCTTCTCTGCAGGAGCAATGATATGTAGACCTACCCTATGCCGCCATATTTAAGTTTTAGTAATCTACGAGAGCATATCGCGTCTATGCAAGTCTGCAGCAAAAGTGTATAGCCGTCATAACCATAGACACCACTCCGCGGAAGAGTGCACAGTTTTTGCTCAGTACACGCAGCGGCCACAGTTCCAAGAGTACGATTGTTCGGAATTCCGTCTCAGATGGAGCTCCCCATCCTAGTGTCACTGCAAAGATTGCCAAAATTGAGCTGATGGTATGTGAGACTTCAGATATATAGGCGACATCGCTGTGGCTGAGTTGCAGCCGGGCAAAGGCATCCAACAGTGAAGTTACTTCGTTTGTGTGATTCATTTAGCCTCCATTTCCATCCGGTGTAGTAAATGGTTTATCCAGTCAACGACGCCCACAAACCGCAGGTCGCAACATTGTTTGACGAGGCCAAGTTTGACAAAGCCTCATGATCATTGCAGGCCGTTGTGCAGTTACCCAATTGTTGTAAGTGCGGTAGAATCGTGGTAAGACACAGTCGTACAAGGGGGGTTAGTCGCAGGTAGCTGGCCTGTAAAGTCCAGCCAGTATTTATTTGACAAGGCTGATATCATCGACATTTCCTGAGATCAATGACACAAGGACAGGTGAGTAAAGTAGACGGCGGCTGAGACGTTATAGACGTGCCAAGCCCGCCAAGACATAGATGCTTAGCGTGAGACTGCTTGATGACGCTCTGAATCAAGTCCCCAAGTTCAATTTCCAAACACTGACGATGCAGTCTGGATATACCTGCCAGAGGTGCTTGCATGGCCTAGGGAGACTGGCTACTCCGAAGTATCCGTCTACAGCTTACAAACATGTCCCTAATCGGAGGTGGAAATCTACAACTTCGAAATCCAATCTCCAGAACGCAGCAAGACCTCCAATTCCATTCCAGCAACGACGTACCATTGCTTCTATTGAGTCGCAAAGGCAAGTCCCGGATGAAGAGCCCATAGTAACACGCAGCACGCCTGGACTTGCCGATACACCCACGCCCACCGTCTCTGGAAATGTGCTACTACAACCCAACAACCTCTTCCACCACTTCTCGGACTCGCCCTCGCCAGATATACGAAGGAGGGCAGCTTTCATGAAAACCCATGCATACTGCCCACATCCTTCTCACCACCGAGCCCGCATGCCGTTGTCCCCGAACGACCCGGAAGTTGGGAAAGAGCAAACGACGCAAGCCCCAGCATTCGTCCGCTTTGAGTGTCCAGACTGCGGCATACCTGTTTCTTGCTCAGAAGAACACTGGGCAGATGATTATGAAACGCACATGGAGATCTGCGACACCCTGCGCCAAGTCAATGAAGATGACCATGACCTGCGCTCCGGCCGCTTCTTTCCCGAATTCGAGTACCCTCCGCCCCAAATTGAAGAAATATTAGTCAACATGTCAAACTGGGATACCTATCTCTACACGCGCGATTATAGAGCTATCAATGAGGAACGGTCTCTGCGGCAAGTAACGAAGCTTCTGACATATCCAATGACGATCGCCAGCATCCTCTCCGAACTCAGCCCCTACGACTACAAAAAAGGCGACCGCCTCACAACCGAAGGTCTCAAATCCCTCTCAGCCCTCCGCTACACCCTCCACCCTCCACGAACAGGCGCCGACGACACCATAAAAGGCCTCCGTCCGAACCCACCCCCAGTCCGTCTCTTCATCCTCGGAGCCCGCGCCGAATCCTCGCTGCCTCGAGAAGTATGGGAGCAACTCACCTTTGTCTTCCCGCGCGTACAATTCCACCTCATCTTCATCGGTCCCGAAAGCATGACAAATCGGGACTCGGAATTCCCCTTGCCAGAGCGAACACCCAGTAACCCGTTCGGAGCAATTGTCGAAGACCGAATCAGCCACGAGTTGAAAATCAGCACCTACGTGGAATACTACCACACCCTGCATGAAGCCGGCCATTTCCAACCTTTCGATCCCTACTTCGACTGTTTCGTTCTCTTTCACCCTGGCCTAGGCCATCCAGCGAGTGCGCACGAATGGGCCGAGACATTACCACAATTGCTGGAGACGAAAGTGCCGATTATCAGCACTGGATACACTGAGATGGATATGCAGCGCGATCTCAAATGGGTGGAGGAGAAGGTCGGAGGGGAAATGGATATATTGATGACGCCTGGGGAGAACAAGTTTAGGAGTCTGAGGTGGGATATCAATGATTATGATCCGGCGGATTTGACTTGTGGGAATTGGGGTGTTTGGGCTTTCAGAGGAAAGAGGTATGTCGCAGAAGTCGTCCTCACGTTCGAATATGAAGCTAACGATGACTGTGCAGGTACGAGGCTACGATGAAAGACTAGGGCTCACCTCCATTGTACAGCGTGAAAAGGCCAGTATAGCATTTGCACAGAAAGGGCATATGACTCAGTACCGTCTCGTTAATTGAGACGGTGTCTCTAAGAGCACATTAACCCATCATTATACATGAAAAGAGCGCATAAAATGGTATATAGCACTCCCCACCTTGCAATGCCCACAGTCCCTATCAAACAAACCCTTGTATCGAATGCATCTCCATCACCGAGTCACAGCGTGCTATTCCCCCCACACCCTCAAAAGCGATACTGCACCGGCCTCCGAACCTCCTCCTCGTCGTCAGCGTCCCTCGCGGTGCCATACCCCGACGCCGCCTCCGGCCTGTTACTATAACTCGAAGACGCCTGGTGGTATTCAGGTCTGTAGACAGCACCCTGATCATTTTCCTTCCCAACAGTAGACGGCGGCATCCCATAGCTCGGGGAAAGCGGCGGCGGCATATCATCCGAATGTTCGTTGTGGTCACCGAACGGATTCTGCTCCTCCACTTGCGAAGTCTGTTGTGCTTGTTTCCCCAGCGGAGGTCCCAGTGGCGCACTAAAGGACGGTCCTTGTGGCCCGCGCGGAGGCCCACTGGGCGGTGCGTTTCCGGGAGCTTCGAACGGTCCGTTCTGGTTTGGTGGGGGGTTTGGGGATGGCCTGGGGGAAGTCCCTGTGGCTTTCCGCGCCTGCAGCATGGCGCGCTGATGTCTGCTCATTGCTGTCGCTAGTTGATCGTTTGTTTCGATTAGTGTGAGTAGGGTGTCTTCGTCCGGCGAAGGGTTGTCCGCGTGGATATAGCCCTGTATCGATCGAGAAGCTGACTGGCATCTTTCGACGAATTCTTTTATGAGTTCGTTGTTGAGTACTTCTGCCGGTGGGGTCGATTGCACGACTTGTGAAAGGAGTTTTGCGGATGTTTTTGCTTCTTCGACGCGTTGGGATAGTTCGGCCGGAGGGGGAAGACCGGGCGGCCGGTGGCTGCGGGCGAAGTAGTTTTGGTTATGGGGATTGTAGTTGGTGTTGGTGCCGTTGGTGAGGCGGTGGGGCATTACTTGCTGTGGTCGTTGTCAGTTACTAGACGCTGTGGATAGCAGATGTGATGCACATACTCCGCCTGCGCCAGCGACAGTATCGCCCCGTTTGAGCATCTTGGCCTTTTCCTTCTTCCACATTTCTTTCAATGGCCCCAGTGTCTCATCATCGGCCTTTTGCGTCTCAAAATTATCCAACGTCTCCCTCAGGATCTGCTGTACGCTCATATCTCTTCCATCGCGCAACAGTTCTTTCACTGTGCTGGCGAACTTTGCGTCTAGGTTCTTCGTAAAGCTCTTCCCTGGATTGTCTGCCAATATGCGCATAAGCATAATGGCATTGTACTGGACGTAGGCTCTTTGGTAATTTTCTTTCGAGAGGAACTTTCGTATTCGGACTGATGCTTCTGTTGCTGCGGCTGGACTCGATTCGGCGGCTTCGACGATGACCGGGAGGTGGAGGACTTCTTCGCCCTTGTCACATTGTCAGGAAGATGTCACGCCACTTCGACCGAGGCAGGGTGTACCGAGTTATTGGGGCCTCCGGATTCGCAGAACAGCCTCTGTAGAGGTATCAGCGTTCGAGACGTTCAGAGCATCAGGACAGTTGTGAATACTGACCACTCCTCTTGCAACGTTAGCTTCGGGTGAATCTCCGTTCGGTATTGCTCTTTCTTTGCCATTCTGACCTGTATATCTATTAGCTACTAGTTCGTACCAATCGAGAAATTGGTCTACAAAGCTATGCTTACTTGGTCGTCGGCTAATTGAGCCCCATAGTCGCCGATGCATATCTCAAGATATGTATGTAGCCGAAGTCCACTGGATAAATGATAGAGGAAAGTTTCCCCAAAGCTCTTGCGGATCACTGATGAGGTTCCAGTGATTTGAGTTCAGCCCCACAAGGGGACGACGCATCTCTTGGCGCATGAGGGCGGGAAGGGGTGGAGCATTGTCAGGGGTGGGAGATGAGTCAGCAATTGGTCAGCAAGTTCAGACTTCAAATAGCTTGGTGTATTACTGTATCCGGTAAAGCGTGCCGTATCCGGCTAGCCTGCCTCTCGCCGCCCCCCACCTCTTCCTGCTCTCCCCTCGGGTTTTGACTGCTGTTATGTCTCGTGAATGCTTTTTTCATTAGTGCGAGGATATCTTCGTATTTGACTCTCTGTGTAATGGTTACAATGTTTTTACCCATATCGAACCTCGATTAGACTTCTATAGTGCGAGACGGTGCTATAATTCACGACACTACCTTACACGACTCGCTAAAAGTCTTTCTAATCTTTCTTACATTCTCTGCTCTTGTTTTAACTAATTTGCTTTTCAATTTCAAACATTATAAACTAAGACGAATAGCTCCGCATGCGATATGGCGAAACCAAATATGGGATGCAAAAAAGACGTTGTGCAGAGGAGACATTGCATGCAGTCCCCCATGAAGAGCACCTGGGAGACCAAACCCAAGGACCGTACGAGTAAGACTTAGAAATGTCTGAATGTTAGTACCCATGATAGGTTTGACTTCTTTGAATGAGTCAAGCGCGATTGCTATGAGGAAAGTTTGAGAAGCAGTCTTGTTTGGAGGAGCTTGTCATGTGGAGCTCCCTCTCGCCTCATAAGCAAGTTTTGGTCACTCGTGTCCCTCTCTATTTCTTTTTCCGCAAGCAGAGTCGTATGTCGCTAGACCGTCTACGAGTTTCACGACCAAACTAGACTTTCGCCTTTACAACGGCTACTGCGTATCGGCTCCTGTGCCGGAGCGCTTCCAATCTTGATGGTCTATCCAGAGGAGGAAAAGTCCGAGCGATGCGGCAGAAGTGCCGCACTGTGTCTTCACACAGCGTAGGGCCTTCAGCGCAACGTCGCCTAGACCAGCGGAAGAGCGTGCAACTGCAAGTATATCAACGTATAAAGCTAGCGATAGACCTGGGTCAGTCTTCGTTGTGACCATTTCTTTCCTCGAACAGACCTACAAAAATGGCGATCCGATCTTCGTTCTGCATCGCAGCTTTCCTGTGCCTAGTCACCAGCATTCTCGCAGCTCCACCTCTTCAACTCTCTTCATCCTCTACCACTGGTACCTCACTTACGCTTCCGGTAAACTCTTCTTCTCTTTCCAGCGTCAACCTCGGGTAAGTGCGTCCCCTACATGACTATCCCATTCCGCTGACAGACCCACTAGCGCTGCCCCCCTTCCTGCTTATCCACCACCGGATCCATTAGCTTACCAAGTCCCTAACTCCCCCATCATCCTTGTCTTCAGCAAGTATCTCACCCAAAGACGTGACGAGTCATGGATCCAGATTGCTATCGCCTCCGCCGCCTCAGAATGTTCCCAACACCAACCGGCCGAACCGTTACAGAATCAGGTTTACACCTGGAACCACAAACGTGTGGATCTGAAGGTTAAGCCCGTTACGGAATTGGGGGGCCCACGCCTGACATGGGGTTTGTGGAACAGTGCGGTTACTGGGATTCAAGAATTTTCACAGAAGTATGTGAGGGGAGGTGTGGGGCTCAGGATGAATTTCGAGATACTTGTGCAGGCGAATACTCGCCGCGTGGATGCGCAATTCGCGGTTGGGAAAGGTTTTCTGGATATGGTTTGAGAGGGAAATCGGCCGTTCATTCCTCGAAGGCCACCGTAGTATGCTGCGATACGCGATATGGAGTCCGTAGACTTGAATCTGCAACGGTTGCGGAGCGCAGGGTTCGTATGGTGGATGTTGTGAATTCCTCAACACACTTACTGAATATTTCTTCTTTCACTTTTGAAAATAGCATTTATCAAATTGTTTTGCGACCCCTCCACAAGGGACGGGCTCAAATCTTGCTCGGACTGGATTAAGAAGCATATGCGACAGCTTTTGCGTAACTCGTCAAGTGGTAGAAATTAGGCAGCAGCTTAGCCTTGTTGGATTCAGGTCGTGCTACACTTTTACCGATCAATACGGTCATATTGATGCTTGCGTTTCAGATGCTAAGAATAGACAGCGGGAGAGTGTCGTGAAATGGCGTTGGCACTATCACAAACGGGCTCAGTATCCGCGTGCATTGAATGTACATGTTTAGTTCTTCTTGCAGCCGACAGAATGTAGTGTACAGCGGTGCATACAAACATATTCAGTGCTCTATCTACGTCCTTGATTGCTATCCATCTCCTTCCACTTCCTCACGCAGTCCGATATCTTCCTTCGATCTGCCTATGAACACCTGCTTCATCAAGTCTCTGCGCTCTTCAACACCAGGAATATCTTCCACTTCGCCGCTCTCATTTATTTCACCATATTTGCAACACATGGACACATAACATTTCAGGAGTTCAAGACCTACACAGCCAAGTGTGTTCAATGCAATAATAAGCACGACTCTGCAACAATCTACAACCTATCGCTGCGGAAACAGAGAACAGTATTGCACCCCTTGCTGGCAGCTGCAGGGCGATGATGGCAAGCACGTGTTGAACCATGCTTTTATCATCAAGCTCTTCGCCAGCGAGGTATAATCAGGCCGCAGATGGTTTCGACGATTCTTATGACCCTCATGCGGAATTCTTACTTGTTGCCCCCTCAACAGATATAACAAGCTCGGCTGGAAAAAGTACTTACCAACAGGTCGCGCTGGTTCTGGATGCCTCCATGCTCGACTAGATGCGTCGGGGTAATACGGAACCTTGGTCAATACCATGTAGCGTTGACCAATTGATACAACACATGCAGACTTCAATTTTACGTAACACCTTTTGTTTCTCTTTCTTAGTGTGAAGTCCAGTGCCTTTAATCATGGTGATGGCCTTCACATGCCTTATACTCACAAGTGATTCCTAAATTGGCGGATTTGAGCCGCAAATCATTAGTGATTTTCACAACGACAGATGATGACAGCGCTTCAAATCAGAGGATGCATATATCAAGGAGATCATGATGTCGATATTCCACAAAGCCTACCCACTTCAAGAGTGACCAGGGTAAGAAGATGGATCGGTCTTGCTTTAGCGTTACAGGAACATCGATTCTTCGCTTTGCCATATTTGATACGTGAGAACCACATCTCCACTTTCATGGGTTGGTGATGCCGGCTTCATTGGACCCAAACCGGCTGTTCGTCCCACTGGAGTCCGAAAAGCGAGGCCAGAGACGATTAGCCTTGATATCGGTGAGGATCGGAGACCGCACCAGAGTCATGCAGAGAACATTAAAGGGTGTCGCATCAAGCTTCCTGAAGGACATTCTCCCCAAACCGTCTTGTTCTGCGTATCGAAGGAAAATGACGTTTCTATTTCGCTGCGTGGAGTCGGAGTCAAGCGCTGCTAGATGTTACGGAATGAACTTATATTCGAACGACTGATGGAAAACACAAGAATTGAGGCGGGAACCGAGGATTTGATGGCAAAGAATTTTCGAGGCAGAGCGTACCTCATCGTGGGGTTTCTCTTAACTGAAGGCATGGTCTGGGGATTTGAAGAATCAAGGCAGCTGGCATGGCCCCTTCGTATGCCGATTGAATTATCAAACGTTGTTTACGCTACTCGCCGTGTAGCATCATCATAGTCTTACGCCATATACAAGTCCTTAATCCTTAGCTGTAAGCATTCATAATGGGAATATACTATTCAGACACCTGCTTTTACTACATTAGTGAAATGCTACTGCTAAGAATTTTCGATTATTACTATCGTGCTAATACATTCATGTAGCAGTCTTAGCATTACGGGAGAAAATCTAAAAACCTCTATATAATTAATATTATATATATTAGCCTATCTCTAAAGTATATAATAGACGTATATAAAGTCTATATTTAATATTATTAAAGTTATATATTATTATATTATCCTTCTATCTTATTACCTATTATCCTTAATTATTATTTATTATTATCCTATCTACCTACCTACCTACCTTCTTATAATATACCTCGCTAGAATAACTCTTATTAATAAGAGGAAGTTATAGGATTGATTAATTAATTATTTATACGCCTATTCTAGTATTATTTATATTAATAAGGATAGTCTTTTACGCTTAGGTATACCCGCCTAGTAGGGGAAGTAGCGAAGCTACTATATCCTACTATAGTAGGATATAGAAGAAACCTTCTATAATTAAAAACTTCTACTTATTACCTCCTTTTCCTATAATATTTTACTTACTAGGTAGCCTAATAAGTCCTTTCTATTAAGATTATATCTTCTATTATATTTAATTAATAATATTCTTATAACTCTTTAATTACCTTCTTCTCTTTCTACTTTATTTTTAGTACCTTTATTAATTTTAATAATAAGACTACCTCTTAAGGGAGTTTTATTTACTTTAATTAAGATTTAATAAGTTAAAATTATTTTAGATAATTTATCATTATTTTTTAATCTTTATTAGCTAGCGGACTATTATATAAGTATCCCTTAACCTATTTAATATCTCTTTAAAGTTATAGGTTCTAGCTTCCTTAATTAGATTTAATCTTAACTCTTATTATTTTAGGTAAAAGAGGAGGATATACTTTATATCCTATTTTACTTAACTATAATTATATTTAGAGTCCTAGATCCTTAAGATATTAACCTTAAATAAAAATGCCTTAAAGCTATTTTTCTTATTATAAAATTAAATTATTAATAAGCTCTCTACTTTCCTTAAGTCCTAATAATAGTTAATATAATTATTTAAGAGGGGGCCCTTAACTATTAAGGCCTAATATTCCTTTAAGATAATTATTTAATAAGCCTCTTATTACTCCTCTTATTAAAGTTATTTTTAATCTTTTACCTTTATTAAGATATTATTAATATCTTAAAACTTCTTAATATCCCTTATTAAGTTATATTAATAAGCCTTTTAATAAGTACCTATTATTACTTAATCCTAACTTATAGCTTTAAACTCTTATAAGGCCTATTTCTCCTTCTCTTATATTAAAGTAAGGGCATAGTATCTAATTCTATTATACTTCTCCTTTAATTAATATTAGATCTTCTTATTCCCTACTATTATACTCGCGTAGGTATTATAAAATACTTAATATTAAATTATTAAATTATATTTAAATTAGGGGAGTTATAACCTTTACCTCTAATATTAATATTAATATAACCTTATACGTATTAAGGACTAATCTTAAGTAATTATTTTATATTATTATTAAAGTTCGCGTATAAGTTTTTATAATATTAATTATTCCCTTCAAGTAATATTATATTAAGGCTATAAATATAAGTATTAATTAAACTATTATATTATAAATTATCTTATATCTTATAAAGGTTACGCCTTAAGTTAAGCCTATTAAGTACTTAAGTACCTAAGATTAAGTAATAGCCCTTATATTAATCTAGGTAATATATAAGTCCTAATAGAGTTTTAAGTTAATATATAATCCTAAGATTTATATACTTATACTTAAGGCGACTTTTATACTATTAAATTAAACTATTTCTAATATATTAAATTTTATTAATATTCTTAAGGTGTAGACTAATTTATATTTTTATAATATAAATATTATATTATAAGTTCTTATTTATCTTTAATAAATTTAATAGGCCTTTTTAAGTTAATAGTAGTTTTCTTTAATAGACTTATTATATATTAAAAGGTAAATATTATTAATAAAACCCCTTATTTATATAAAGAGTTTAATCCTCGCGTATTCCTTAATTAATAGCCTATTAAAGAATAAGAAAAGGATTAATAAGATTAAGGAGCCTTAAGGGATCCCTATCCTTACTTCTTCTATTTATAATAAATATTATCCTTCCTTAAAGGAAGCTTATAATTTAGGTTATAATTATTAATAAGACTCCTATTACTTTAAGGTTATAAAATAACCTATTATATAATATATTATTAAAGGCTCTTATAATATTTAATTATAATAAGCTTATAATATTCTTCTTCCCCTAATTTTATATTATATAGATTAAGTCTATTAAGGTCTTAAGAGCTATCTCTATTAACTTATCCTTCCTTACTCTTATTTATTATTTTAGGAGGAGCTTATAATATTCTATAAAGCTATTAAGGTATTTAAATACTATTATCTCTAAAACTTTCCTTAATATATTAAGTAATACTATTAATTAATATACTTTTAACTTTAAATAATCTAGCTTTTTTAACTTTTTTAAGATAATTATATTTACCTCTTTAAACCTCTTTAAGTAATACCTTTTATCTAGGTAGGCTTAAAAGAGCTTTACTACTACCTTAATTAAGCCTTTATATAAGATATATAAGAACCTATTTAATAACTTTAAGGTCCTTAGGGCCTTATTTATAATTAAATAATAAATTACCTCTTAGACTTCTTTAAGCTCTAAGATAATATAAAAGTTAATTAAAATAAGGTATATTATATCCTTAATATCCTTTAAGTTAACTTAAGGAGGGGGAGGGAAAAGGATTCTCTTAAATACCTTTACTTTCCCTTTAAAGTTTATAGCCTTCCCGCCCTCCTTATCCTTAAAGGCTAGGAATTAGAGGAGTTCTTTAAAGAATATACTCCTCTCTTTTCCCTATTATATTAGCTTCTAGACGCCTACCTTCTTTAATAATATTATATATACTACCTCTTAATAATTTAATATATAGGTCTTCTTAAGTATTAAGACTTTATCCTTATCTACCTCTTAAAGCCTCCCCTTTATAATAGTTATTTAATAAAGTTTATAATCTCTTAAGACTTCCCTTAAAGCCTTTATTACCCTTATATAATCTATTATCTAATATAATTTAAAGCCTTTAAAGGATCTTATATTAAAGATAATATTATTTATAATTTCTTAAAGTATTATAATTAATATATTTATATATATATTAATATCTTTATATAACTTTAATAAATATTAACTTAGGACTTTAATTAGGATAGTTATTTATATATTAATATTCCTTCTTATCTACTTAAAGTTAGCTCTCTTTTAAACTTATTTCTTATAAGGTTTTAACTCTTCCTATAACTATTTTAAGAAGATATATATTAAAAGGTAGTTAAATTTAAAATTAAATTTTAATTTAACCTTATATCTTAATATTATATTATATATATCCTTAATAAGGA
>JAABUK010004468.1_pt1 | contig 22698 bp, 19 predicted proteins | sample 5559141 | NCBI WGS metagenome assembly JAABUK01 (sample SAMN10711869, study PRJNA513367) | rock metagenome | isolation source: Antarctica rocks | place: Antarctica: Victoria Land, Pudding Butte nord | collected 2016-01-03
GCCATACAACGTGTTGACTGTATCGAGGTTGATCGGAATCGGCACCAAATGCCCATCGACGCTGGCGAGTACTCGATGCTGATATTGGCGCCAGGCCGTGAAGCGCGACAGATAATTGAAAATTTCCGCCGAATTGGTGTGGAAGATGTGCGGCCCATAGCGATGAATCAACAATCCTGCATCGTTGTAGCAATCGTAAGCGTTGCCCGCGATGTGAGGCCGTTTATCGACAATCAAGACTTTTTTATTCGAACCGCGAGCCAAACGCTCGGCCAACACACTGCCCGCGAAACCCGCACCGACAATTAGATAATCGTACATTTCTTGTATAGAACCTGTTTTCTATGAACCGCCAGGACACCAAGAACGCCAAGAAAGAGAATCGAGTACTCGATTTCTATCTTGAATCCTCTTGGCGTTCTTGGTGTCCTGGCGGTTCAAATCATGCGGAAACGGCCATAGCTTCAGTCTCAGCGTTTTCCTTGGCCAGCACGTCTTCGATGTGGCCTTCGAGTTTGGCGACAATGGCGTCCCAGGTGTTCTGTTGCGCCATCTTCAGGCCGCGCGAAATCAGTTCCTGGTTCGGCTGCGCGGCGGCGGCGCGGCACAACGCGATGAATTCATCATGCGTTTTTGCGACTTGAGCGACGCTGCTGAAGTTGGAAACGACATCCGGCACAGCCGTCGAAACGATCGGTTTGGCGGTCGCCATATATTCCAGCGCTTTGGTCGGGTTGATGTATTCTGTCGCTTCGTTCAAGGCGAAGGGCATCAAACACACGTCGAACGCTTTGGTGTAGGACGGCAGCTGCGTGTAATCGCGTCCGCCCAGCCAGTGAATGTTCGGGCGCTGCGGCAAATCTTTCATGTCGACTTTGCAAACCGGCCCGACGATGACGATGTTCCACGAAGGGTCGGCGTCCGCCAGTTTCGCCACCAGTTCGTAATCCATGCGCTCATCGACAACGCCGAAGTAACCCAGAACTGAACCTTTCAAATCTTTCACGTCATCGGGAATTTGTGTCGTCGAAGAACGCGCTTTGCCAAAATGCGCGACATCGACGCCGCAGCCATAAAAATGGCAATTGGAGTTGAAACGCGATTTGGATTCGTGCATTTTGCGTCCGCCCGCAAAAACCACATCGGCGACGCCCAGCAACTGGCGTTCGCGCTGAATCATCTCTTTGGGCGCGCCTTTGAACTGCGATAATTCGTCCATGCAATCGTAAACAATGGCGCCTTCGTTCAGGTTTCCCGCAAATGTCGTGACGGCCATAGGATCGTAGAACCATTGAACAGGCTGCTCGAACTTGCCCTTGAGCGGCCCGGCCAAAACTTCTCGCAACAGGCGCAATCGCTCGGCATCGACCCAAAGACCGTCGCTCCAGCGCGAAGACGGCATCTTCATTTGCACAACGGTGATATTAGGGAAATCGCTCAACGTGAAAAACTTGCAGGACGGCTCCGCGACATCTTCAGGTGTCGGACATTCCACAAATAAGATGCGATGTTTCCTGGACAAGCGCGACAAAAACTGTTGCGGACGCTGCCAAACCCAATCCCAGCGCAAATGCGAATGAACAATTATCGGGTATGAGGAAGTCTTGGAAACGGGTGTAAGCGGCGAACCGGAAGCCAAAGAAAGTGACATGAGTACTCGATCTCCTATGAAATGAAGGCGCGAAGGCAAGCATTTGAAGAGGACCGCGCCGTGCTCTCCAAGTAAAGAGGCGGTTCAGCCCGTGCGCACTGAAAATGCGCCGTGAACCGCGTAATAAGCCAGATTTTGGGCAGCGCTCTTTGGGCAACGCTCCACCAAAAAAGATTCCGACAAAGGGCTTCACAAGTGCCAGCCGAAACGAAAAGACCGACGTGCCGCAGGTGCCGAGAAACACGATCCGTGAGATCGCTCGTTGCGCCTTGCTGTCAAGAGCCTGAAAAGGCGATGGAGAAGTTGGACAGGCGAAGACGAAAAACCAATGCGGCGGGGCAATTAAAGAACAAGTGTAACAATGGCTGACTTGGCGTGTAGCAAACAACATACCTCTTAGTGGCGCCTATGTAGCGTTGCGAACAGTGAAATCAATTTGCAGCGTGTTGAATGTGGAGGACAAAACACGCAGTTTGGCTCGAAAAGCATCTTTTCGCTGTCGCTCTTCAGCGAAGCTTTTCGGCAAGGCTTTGAGCCTGCTCGCTCGCCAATCGAGTACTCGATTGGCCGAAGCGGCGTTTTGGGAAGAGAGTGAATGGGCGAAGCAAACGGGCGAAGAACTGTTCGTCTGCCCGCTCGCTCGTTTTTATTTTTTCAGCGCATCGAACTCACGGCGCAGGATGTGATAGCATTCGCAGGCGCAACCTTCGAGACCTTTGTCGTCGATGATGGTGATGTGTCCGCGCGTATATTGGATGAAACCCGATTGGCGCAGCACGCCCGCCGCGACCGTCACGCCCGAACGCCTTGTGCCCAGCATGTGCGCGATGAACTCTTGCGTGATATTCAGTTCGTCCGAGCTGATGCGGTCGCGGATCGTCAGCAGCCAGCGGCTCAGGCGCTCTTCGACGGTGTGGATGCGGTTGCACAACGCGGCTTGCGAGGTCTGCGCGATCATCACCTGTCCATAGCGCAGCATCAAGCCTTGCAGCGCGCCGCCGCGCCGAAACTCGTCGCGGAAGTTTGGCGCCGACATCCAGAAACCGCGCCCGTCGATTTGCACCATGGCGCGCGAAAGTGGTGCGGCATTGGCCAGAACAGCCGATCCTCCAACGACGCCTTCGCGCCCGACGACGCCGGCTTCGACCTGCGTGCCTTCTTCCGAAACCAGAACCAGCGAAACCAGGCCGCTGATCGGGAAATAAACGCGTTCGAGGATGTCGCCGGATTCGTAAAGAGTGCGTCCCACCGGCAAAGAACACGGCGTCAGCATTTCGCGCAGACGCTCGCGCTCGGGCGCCGAGACACCGGCCAAAACGTCATTTCGCTCCAACTGATCCATCGAATTGCGAGCCGAAAGGCGCCCGCCGTTCACATGGTTTCCCACCTGATTCCCTGAGGGCGTGTAAAGGGTGCTCATTTGTTCCTCCAATCAACTGGTTAAAGGATGACACCAACCGGACGCTTTGAAAATCAGGGAAAGAAGGAAATCGCATCAGGGTTTTCCCTGATTGTGAAAGGGCGCAGTGTTGTGGACTGGCCGGCAGCAGCTTGATGAAGCTGTTCGACAGAGATCTCAGCGTATGTAGAGAAAGCTGAAAGAACGCCGAAAAGCGGGCGTTCGTCAGAGCGCCACTTGAACTCCTACCGCAACCTCGAGCCTGCAGCAGAAAAACTCTTGCATCGAGTACTCGATATTGGCAAAAGTGACGAAGACGTTCGTTGAGCGCCCTTCGTCGGGTGCGTCTACTCTTCGTCTTCGCGGTCGCGCAGCCAGCCGCGCGCATGAGCATAGCGAACGATGTCGGCGCGCGTCAGCAATTCCAGCTTTTCCATGCAGCGCGCGCGATGTGTTTCCACGGTTTTGACGCTGATGTGCAGCGCGTTGGCGATCTCTTTATTAGTGTGTCCCCACGCCAAAGAGCGCATAACTTCGCCTTCGCGCTCGGATAAAGGAGTTTCGCTGGCGTTGTGGGCGGCTGGCGTGGCATAAACGCTGACGATTTTGCTGGTAACGGACGCACAAAGATAAGTGCCGTCTGCGGCGACGACCTGCAATGCGTGAATCAGCTCGTCCGCGATGGCACGCTTGAGCACATAGCCGGACGCGCCCAATTGAAGCAGCTGGCGAAAGTAAACTTCGTCGTCGTGTGCGCTCAGCACCAGCACTTTGACTTTGGGAAAGTCGCGCTTGATCTGCTCGGTCGCCTGCACGCCATTCATTTCCGGCATCGAAACATCCATCACCACAATGTCGGGCTGAATTTCCTGGATTTTGTCCAAAGCTTCGCGACCATTGCCCGCTTCGCCCACGACTTTCATGTCGCTTTGTTCTTCGATTAGCTTTTTCAAGCCGGAGCGAATCAAATTATGGTCGTCAACCAGAAAAATACGGTTCACTTTCATGATTCCTCCGCTTGTCCCGTGCTCACTGTTCTGCGCCCAGCGCTGACTCGAATCGAGTACTCGATAGCGTTGCTGCTACAGCGTTGTTGCTACAGCGTTGTTGCTACAGCGTTGTTGCTACAGCGTTGTTGCTACAGCGTTGTTGCTACAGCGTTGTTGCTACAGCGTTGTTGCTACTTTAGCACGAGGCACGCGAAGGCGCACAAAAACTGTCGTTCCAGATCCGGGTTCGGCCTCAATTTGAAGCGTGCCGCCGGCCATGGCCACGCGTTCTCGCATCGCCGCCAGGCCGGTACAATGGTTGCTCAGGCATTGACCGACATCGAAGCCGCAACCGTCGTCTTCGAGAGTGGCGCTCACGTCGTCGTCACGGTACTCCAAAATCAGGCTCAAGCGACGGGCGCCCGCGTGTCGCTCGGCGTTGAGCAACACTTCCTGCACCACACGATAAAGCGTGGTTCGCGACTCGATTGGCAAAAGCGCGTTCTCAAAACCGTGCGCATAAAAATCGAGCGAAATGTTGTTCTGTTCAGCCCACTGCGCCGCCAAGCGCTCGAGAGCCGCTTCCAAGCTCAAGTCGTCCAACGCAGATGGTCGCAGCTCCCACGCCAGAACGTGGACACGCTGCGCCAACTCGTCGGTCAAAGTTTGCAACTTCAGTCGCCGACCTTGTAAGCCGCGACATGAGTTAAATACCAGATAGAGAGCTTTTGACGCACGACTTCTCCGCGCTGTTTGCACTCGCACTTTTCTGAACACAGAAATCTGATAGGCGGCCTGAAAACTTCCAGGCCGCCTATCGAGTACTCGATTCGTCGCATCAACCGATGTCCAGCATGCGTTGCAGCGAGAGTTTGGCTTCGCTCGCAATCGGTTCCGGCACCAGGATTTGATTGACCACGCAACCTTCCACCAGATTGTCCAAAACCCACAGCAAATGCGGCGCATCGACACGATACATCGTCGAACAAACGCACACGTTCGGGTTCAGGCACACCACAGTCTTATCGGGATTTTCCAGCGCCAGGCGGCTGACCAGATTGATCTCAGTGCCGACTGCGAAAACACTTCCTGCGGGCGCTTCCTCGATAATTTTCTTGATCTTCTCGGTCGAGCCATAAGCATCGGCTTTAATCATTACTTCGTAAGTGCATTCGGGATGCACGACAACCGTAATCCCCGGATAACGCGCGCGAATATTGTCGATGTGAATCGGCATGAAGGTGCCGTGAACCGAACAATGACCTTTCCACAACAGAATCTTCGCATCGCGCAAAGCCTGCTCGCTTTGTCCGCCCATGTCCTCAAACGGGTTCCAGACAACGCAATCGTCCAGCGAAAAGCCCATTTCGAGAACAGCCGTGTTGCGTCCCAAATGCTGGTCAGGGAAGAACAAGAGCTTTTCGCCGCCCGCGCCGCCTTCGCTTTCGGGCGTCAGCGCCCATTCCATGATCTTTTTGGCGTTGCTGCTAGTGCAAACCGAGCCGCCGTTGCGACCGACGAACGCCTTGAGGTTGGCCGCCGAGTTCATGTAGGTAATCGGCACCATCTTTTGACCGGCGCACGCTTCCAATAAGCTGTCCCACGCTTCTTCGACCTGATCGATGTCGGCCATGTCGGCCATCGAGCAGCCGGCGTGCAGGTCGGGCAAGATCACTTTCTGGTGCGGCGCGCTCAAAATGTCGGCGCTTTCGGCCATGAAATGCACGCCGCAAAAGATAATGGCATCGGCTTCGGGATGTGCCGCGGCATCTTTGCACAACTTGAAGCTGTCGCCCCGGAAGTCGGCCCAGCGAATCACTTCCTCGCGCTGATAATGGTGGCCCAGAATTACGACTTTCGAGCCCAAGACTTCCTTGGCGCGCGCGATGCCAAGCGCCAGTTCGTCCGGCGTCATGGTTTCATATTTGGGCGGCAGTAGCACCTGCAACTGCGCGCCGCTTTCCATCGTGATATGTCCCGTCCACGCGCCTTCTCGCGGCTGATGAATGGTGTTGAACGTGTCATTGAGTGCGCCCTGCAATTGCAATGTCGCCATTGGTGTTGTCCTCTTCAATTTGCGGATATTGTGACTTCTTTCACAAACCGTGCCAAATAAAAAGCCTCTGTATTGAGAGGCAAGGCTTGAGACGAGTTGTTGGATGTCTCGTTCGGAATGTTTTCGTTGTGGCCATTGTAGGAAACGACTTGCCTGGCGTCAAGGTGCAAGGTTTTCTACTAACCGCGCACGAAGCGAAGCGAAGTAAGCGGGCTGTGACTGCGACCAAGTCCGCTTACTCCGCTTCGCTTCGTGCGCGGTTAGTTAAGATTTCATGTTTCAGCATTTAAGTCACTGCATCGAGTACTCGATTCTCTTGCGTTATAATGTGGCGCGTGATTTCCGCTCTTTTATACAACAAAAGCGACAAGAGTTTGCGCGCTCTCGATGCCGAGCAGTTGATGCAAACGCAGCCGATAAACGCCGACCGCGACCATGTCGTTGAAGGCGGATTCGCGGGCACGGCGCCGCATTGTCACAAAGACGAGCTGTTGTGGCTTGACATCACGGCACCGCAGGAAAGCGATTATTCCACCTTGCAGCAGCGTTTTTCGCTGCATCCGATGGTGGTCGAAGACATCAAGTCGCGCGAAGGTCGCCCCAAGCTGCACGATTACCGCGATTACCTTTACATCATTTTTCACGCGCTGGAATATGTTCCCGAAGACGAGCGCAAAGACCAGGAAGACGAACATTCGCCCTTGCTCATCACGGAAATCGACTGCCTGGTCGGGCCGGATTATGTGGTGACGCTGCACGACAAGCCGCTCAAGCCGTTTCACGATTTGCATACGCGCTGGCTGGCCAACCCGCAATTGATGAACGCGGGCGCGGCGTTTTTGTTGTACGAAGTGATGGACGAGGTTTTAGACGAATATTTTCCGCTTCTCGATTTGCTGGACGAGCAAATTGATGTCTTTGAAGACCGTTTGTTCCAGGAGTTTCAGGAAGGTCTTTCCGCCGACGTTTTTTCGCTCAAGCGCTGTTTGCTGCAGATTCGCCGCATTGCGGGCCCGACGCGCGATGTCGTCAACATTCTGCTGCGCCGCGACGCCGATTCGGGCGGAAAACACTTCGCCTATTTTCAGGATTTATACGATCATACCAACCGCATCGTCGATATGGTCGACACCTTCCGCGACCTGCTCTCGGGCGCGCTGGACGCGTATCTGGCGATGGCTTCAAACCGCATGAACGCGGTGATGAAAACCCTGACTTCGATGTCGATTATTCTGCTGATCCCGACTTTAATCGCGGGTATTTACGGCATGAACTTCGACAACATGCCCGAACTCCATTCGCACAACGGCTACTTCATGGTGCTGGGTTCGATGATCGCGATTGCCCTGGGGTTGACGTTTTACTTCAAGCGCAAAGGCTGGCTGTAATTTTTGTCTTCAAAGGCTACAGAAACGGATAACCAACCGCGCGCGAGCAAGCGGACTTTTACGATGAGTGCGACAAGTCCGCTTGCTCACGCGCGCGGTTAGTTGATTACCATGAGTCCGCTTGCTCTCGCGCGGTTGGTTAAATGATTTTCGATGAAAACGCAAAGCAAACTGAACCTTCGAGCCGCTTACCGTCAGCCTGCGCGCGCCGCCGCGACAGAGAATCGAGTACTCGATGCGCCGCTTGGTTCATCGTCTGGCTTGGGTTTCGTGTCGCAAGGGCAAACCGCCGCGTTCGCCTTGTGTTGTTTGTGCGCTTTGGTTTCGCCCTATCTGTTTTCCGGTTTCTGGCCGGTCACACACGAATACGGCTCACAATCGTTTTTCAGCGTGTTGGCGGCTTGCGCGGCGCTTTTGCTGGCGCTCAGCCCGCGCGATGAATTGCAGCCGATGTTGCGAAACTGGCCACTCGCTTCGTTGTGCCTGTTGGCGTTTTTCGCGTGGTGCGCATTGTCGTGCATGGCCAGCGTCTACTGGCACGACACGATTTTAGAAATCGCGCGAGTTGGAACGTGCGGTTTGTGGTTCCTCATCCTGCGCGAACTGCTGCGCTTTCGCGCGCCGGATGAAAATGCGAATCGAGGACTCGAGTCGTCGAATCGCCGCGCTTTGTGCGTCCTGACGGCAGCGAGCTTTGGCTTAGCGATTGTGTGCGCGCTGGCTTTGAAGAACTACTTTGAAACGCGCGACCCGCGACAATTCGGCACTTTTTTCAACCCGAACTTATTCGCCAACGCGTGCGCGATGACGCTGCCGCTCGCTTTAAGCGCGACTTTGGCCGCGTGGCGCTGGACACGACGCGAGCGACCAATTTGGACGCCGATTGCTGTCGCGCTGGGCGCGCTATTTTCGCTTCTGGTTGTGGCTGGATTGATCGTCACGTCGAGCAAAGGCGGTTTTCTGGCGGCGCTGATGGCGCTGGTTGTGTTCGCCGTTGGTTTGTGGCGCGCGCAAAAAGAATCGTTGCGTCGCGTCGGGCGCGCCAATCGAGTACTCGTTGCGCTTTCCTTGCTGCTGGTTTTCGGTGCAGGCGGCGCACTGGCAACAAAAACCGTTTTGCCTCGTTTGGTCGCGGCGCGCGGTTCGGACGACAACTCGACGCAATTTCGCGTTTATACATGGAAAAGCACCTTGCAAATGGCGCAGGCGCGCCCGCTTTTCGGTTGGGGGCCGGGCGGTTTCGCGCAAGCGCACGACCAGTTTGCGACCGTTGGAACGACAAAAGCGGCGCATCAATCGTGGCTGCAAATCGCTGCCGAAAATGGTTTCCCGGCGATGATTTTGTTGCTGGCAGCGAGCGTTTTGTTTGTGCTGCGCGGATGGCGCGCCCTGAAAACTCTGGCCTGGCCGCAAAGTCTGGGCGCCCTTGGTGCGGTGGTGGCTTTCGCTGTTCATGGCTTGACGGACTCCGGTTGGGGCGTGACATCCGTCGCGTTTTTACTGATGATCGCCTTTGCTTTGCTTGATGCTGCGGAGCCAAGTGCGTCAACGCCAAGTGCGTCAACGCCAAGTGCGTCAGAATCAAACGCAGCGGCATCGAACCCGGTAGAACGTGGTGTGGCGTTGAATGCGGTGCAGCCGAACGCGCCAATCGAGTACTCGAAGCTCAATAAATCTCGGCAAGAGACGAACGGAAATGCCGTTGCGCGCGATTCCGGTTCGCGCTTGCGCTGGGGCTGGCTCGTTGTGGTTTTGCTGTCGAGTGCGTTTTCGTGGGCGGCGCAGCGTGCCGCGTCGGGCGAAGATTCTCGCAACGAATCGGAGAAGGCGCAGCGCAGTGGAAACGCGACTCTGGCGCTGCAAAACGCTCAAGACGCCGTTGGATTTGACCCGCTGTCGTCGCGCTTGTGGCAGCGATTGGCGCAAGCGCAAGTGATGCAAGCGCGCGCTGGAAACGGCGATTTCGCGGCTGCGGATTTCGCGGCTGCGGAAAGTGCTTTTGCGCGCGCTACACAACTCAATCCGCAAAACAATGTCGCGTGGCGAAGCTGGGCCGAAGCGCGCGATGAAGAGCCGCAATCGAGTACTCGTTCGCCTTCAACTGCCGAATTATGGGACAAGGCCGTGCGACTCGCGCCACGCGATTCCTCTTCTTTGCTGGCGCGCGCGCAGTGGCGCTTAAAGCGCAACGCGAACGATGATCAAGCCTGGAACGATCTGGAAACCCTTGTGCGCGAACGCGATGAGCCTTATGGCCGCTACGCCGCAGTCGGCGAATACGTCAACCTCGACTTTGCGCGCGCTTCGGTTCTGCTGCTGCCGCGACTGATGAAGCAGGATGTGGCGCGCGCGAAGACAATGCTGCAAAACGCTTTGTCCGATGTCGCTTTGGCCGAAGGCAAAGTCGCGCGCCAGAAAGAGATTGCAGCAAGCAACGCCGGTGGCGAAGGCAATTTGGGCCCGCCCGCCGACTTGGACGAACTGCGGCGACAGCTGGAAAGGTTGCAAAAGGAAATGCGATGAAAGTGCTTGTGTTAAGTGGCCCGAACCTGAATCTGCTGGGCACGCGCGAACCCGGCATTTATGGAAACCTTTCGCTGGACGACATCCATGCGCGATTGGAAACTCTGGGCGGCGAGTTGGGCGCTGAAGTTCGATGTGCGCAAAGCAATCACGAAGGCGTTTTAATCGACTTGTTGCACGCGCGCGACTTCGAGGCCGTTGTGCTGAACGCCGGTGCGCTGACGCATTATTCGTATGCTTTGCGCGACGCCATTGCCGCGATCGGTTTGCCGGTCGTCGAAGTGCATTTGTCGAACACCGCCGCGCGCGAAGAGTGGCGCCACAAAAGCGTGATTTCCGCTGTGTGCGCAGGCACCATTTTAGGCTTCGGCGTTTTGAGCTACGAATTGGGCTTGCGCGCGGCAGTGGAACTGGTGAAACCACAGATGAACACGGATGGACACAGATGATCTTAGATTTTGGGCTTGAACGAGAGTGCAGAAAGTAAGAGTTTGTCATCCTGAGCAGAGCGAAGGATCTCTTAATTCAGAGTCTGATTTAATGCAGAGAGACGAGATCCTTCACTGTGTTCAGAATGACAAACTCTTTTCGACGTCGTTTTAAAGGATTCCTATACACCCTCTGAGCAAAGTCCGCCCAAAGGGCACCCGAATCTGGTGACAGTTCAAATTAGATTCTTCGCTGCGCTCAGAATGACAGGTTATGAGTTTTCAGACTTTTGAAATATCCTGTAATCGCAAGACCTGAAAATCGTTTTATCTGTGTTCATCTGTGTTCATTCGTGGTTCATTTTGTCAAGAATCCATTAAGAATCGAGTACTCGAAATGAATTATTCTCTGCGTTTGAACAAATTGCGCGCGGCTTTGCCCACTCTGGAATGTGACGCGCTTGTCATCACGAATCTGACCAATGTGCGTTATTTGTGCGGCTTTTCCGGCTCGTCAGGAATGGCGATTGTGACGAGTAGCAAGACGTATTTCGTCACCGATTTTCGTTATCAATCGCAGGCGGCGCAGCAAGTTCCCGCCGAATGCGAAGTTGTCATCGCGCGCGAAGGTCTGTGGAAAGAAGCGGCGCGTTTGCTGGACGCGAAGGATTTGCATGTCGGTTTCGAGGCCGAGCACATTTCCGTTGCGACGCGCGATGAAATCGCCGAAGTGCTGCCAGATGCACAGTTGGTCTCGACCCGGCGCGCGATTGAAGAATTGCGATTGTTCAAGGACGCCGATGAAATTGCGGTTATCGAACGCGCCGTTCAGGTCATTGACGAGTGTTTTGAGGCGGTTTGTCGAGTACTCGAACCCGGACAAAGCGAGCGTTTCATCGCGCAATCGCTGCAAGACATGATGCGCGAGCGCGGCGCGACTGGCCCCAGTTTCGACACCATCGTCGCCAGCGGCCTGCGCGGCGCCTTGCCGCACGGCATCGCGTCCGACAAAACCATCGAGCGCGGCGAAATGATTACTATCGACATGGGCGCGGTTGTCGACGGCTACTGTTCCGATTGCACGCGCACGGTTTGTCTGGGCGCGCCAACGGGCGAACAGCAGCGCATTTACGGCATTGTGTGGGACGCGCAAACCGCCACTGCACAAGCTTTGCGTCCCGCGTTAAGCTGCTTCGACGCCGACGAGATCGCGCGCGCCATCATCCGCGAAGCCGGTCTGGTGGAAGCGTTTGGGCACGGCCTGGGTCACGGCGTCGGCATGGAAATCCACGAGCAACCACGCTTGTCATTCCTGGGCAAAGGCGACTTGCAGGCGGGCATGATCGTGACCTGCGAGCCGGGCATTTATCTGGAAGGTTGGGGCGGCGTGCGCATCGAAGACATGCTGCTCATCACCAACGACGGCCATCGAGTACTCACAAAGGCGACTAAGCCGCGCGAGATTATTGTGTTGTAATGCGTGTGGTTAATCCATGAAAATCGAACATCTGGAGATCGTCTTTCCAGCGTTTCATTTCTAGCGCGAATGTGTTTTCTGAAACAGATGCGGACTTTGCTCGACATTATCGCTGACGTTATGGAGATACTTTCATTTGTCAGTCCGACTTCCTGGCGCGATATTGACGACGAAAGTCGCATCGCCATTTGCGTTTGCCTCTTCGTCGCGGCTATTGGTTTCGCTATTTACCTGCGCTACTATTGATTTTTCGTGTCTAACAGTGGAAAGCAGAGTATAAAACAGCCGAATGCAGAAGGTTGCATTCGGCTGTTTTGATTGCGTCGTCTCTCGAGTACTCGATTTATTGAGGCCACGGAATCGGATAAAGTCGCAAGCCGATAATTAATAAGACGAAGAACAATGCCGCCGACAGCAGCCATAGCGAAAAGCTGCGCTGCCTTTTGCCCTCACGATTCAGGCCGCGCCAGACGGCGCAAAACAGACAGGCCACGAACCCGACGAAACCGGCTTCGACAAAAAAAAGCGCCATTTAAAAGTCTGCCTGCACCATTCAAATTTCAAACCAAAACAGCAAAAACGAGTACTCAAATCGAGTACTCGTTTTCGTCTTTGTTCAGGAACGGTCGCTAAATCTTTGGCGCATTCGCGTTGTTTCGCGGCGTCGCTTTTCAGAAGCGTTGTTGCGAATCGAATCCACCATAATGTAGCTCAAAATCTCGTTGTACATTCCCATGCGTCGCCAAAAACCGCGCCAAACTCCAATCTTCTCTTCCTTCAAAGGATGCGTCACGTTATCGAGTGCAGCTTGCGAAACGCGCAATTGCCAGGCGTAAACATAACGCGTGATGGCCGCTTCGACGCCGTAGCGCGAACTCGTCAGGTCGGGAACCGCTAAAAACACGTCGCGGCGAATCGAGCGCTGTCCGGTAATCGCCGCGATGTTGCGGTTGCACCAACTGAGCCACCAGCCTAAAAGCCCGCCGCGCGCCGCACCGAACAATCCCAGAACCATGTCCATCCGTTCATCGGCATTGGTTCGCACCGTCGGTTCGAGCAAGGCATCGACTTGTTCGGGACGCAAGCCAATCAGGTCAGCGTCCAAAAATAAAAGCACGTCAGCCTGCGTGCGCAAGGCGCCGTAAGTCATCGCGCCACCTTTGCCGATGTTCTCTTTCAACTCGAAAACGCGCATCTGCGTGCGGCACATGCTTTTGTCTTCGCGCTGCACTTCGCCGCGCGCCAGGCGAGCCATGAAGCCGCGCGCCTCGTCAGCGGTCGAATCGTGGCAGCCATCGGTCACAACGATGATTTCGTCCACCAATGCGGCCTGCGCAATAACTTTCAAAACGCTGGTGATGCGTCCGGCTTCGTTGAAAGCGGGAATGACTGCTGCGGTTTGAGGCCGCGAGATGCTCGGCACAACCGAAGACGACGCAGCAGTTTCACTAGAGGAAACTGCCGCGTTCGAGTACTCGATTGAACCCGCAGAAGCGAAAACATCTTTCTGCGCCGGCATCAATCCAAGACCTCAGTCACTTTGGCTGTGAGCTGCGCTTCGTTCATGTAGCCGACGGCCTGGTTCACGACTTGTCCGTCTTTGAAGAAAATCAGGTTGGGAATGCTCATCACGCCGTATTTCATGGCGATGTCCTGGTTCTCATCGACGTTGCACTTGACGACTTTGATTTTACCGTTGAATTTCGATGCGACCGAATCCAAAACCGGCGACAGCATTTTGCAGGGCTGGCACCATTCGGCCCAAAAATCGACGACGACCGTCGTATCCGCCTGCACGACTTCCGATTCAAAGTTTCCCGTTCCAACAACAGCGACTTCAGACATAAAAAGCCTCCTCAAATTGTCTCTTCAGTTTACAACGTTCATTTTTGTGGCGTTGCCTAATATGCGGCTAAGCGCTCAGCAACGCATCGAACATTTGCGATAACTGCGCTTCGTTGGCGTAACCGACGAATTGGTTGACGACCTCGCCATCCTTGAAAAACATCAGGTTGGGGATTTTACCGACGCCGTAGCTTTCCGAAACGGCGGCGTCGCGCTCGGTATCGCACTTGACGACTTTGACGCGTCCTTCATAGCGCGTCGCCACTTTTTCCAGGACGGGAGCCAGCATTTTGCAGGGCGCGCACCACGTCGCGTAAAAATCGACGACAACCGGAAGATCGCTCGCCACGACTTCGGTTTCAAAATCATCGTTGCCGACATGAGACAGCTGTGCGGCGGTTTCGGACATGAAACGATCTCCTTGATACTTCAGCTTTGATGCTTCAGCTTCAGCTTCAGGGCGAACTCGATGCTGCAGGTTCGCTGCTCTTTTTAACGGTACGACGGTTTAACGGTACGACGATTAGACATTCCAGCGATTGTTTTCGCGTGCGGCACTTGGCTCTTTAAGCGGCTCTTTGGCTTGCAAAATCAAGCGGCCAAACATCACGTCCAATGCCAGATTGGTGTTCGCGTTGCGTAAAATATAGTGACGCGTTTTGCGGATTTGGTCAAGGCCATCGGCCAAAGCGAAGGTGTTTCGAGTACTCGATTCGACCTGCGCTTCCTCTTGTGCCGCGCTTTGCCAGCGCAATTGATACTCAATCGAGAGTTCATCCAAAAAGCGCGCGACCTGCGAGCGCCCGATCTTCGCGTCGCCTTTTTTAAGAGTTGTCGCGCCTTCGCCCGCTTCGTCCTCGCTCCACCATTCCTTGCTCAAGCGCAATGCGTCTTCAGTCAAGCCCAGCGCCGCGACTGGATGCGCCCTTTCAATGCGATCCACGAAGTGCGCCATTTGTTCGCTGCGCAAAGGCGTCTCGCTGTTTTCGTCCAAACGATTCATGGCACGCCGCGCTGCGCCTGGACGACCCTGCGAGATTGTGGCAATCGAAGCGATGGTTTCCTCGTGCGCGTTGGGAAACTCGTCGCGCAGCCAGCCTTCGATGGCGCGCTGCGGCGCCAAACTCAAAGGCAAATGCCAGCAGCGCGATAAAACCGTCGGCAGCAAACGCTGCGGATTTTCGCACAGCAAAATAATCGACAAACCTTGGATCGGTTCTTCAAAAGTCTTTAATAAAGCGTTTTGACCTTCTTCGTCCATGCGCTCGGCTTGCATCAGAACCATCACTTTGCGGGCGCTGATTTGCGGGCGCCGGATCGCTTCGTCGCCAAACTCGCGCGCCATCTGGACGGTTAAGATGCTGCCTTCAAGCGCTTCAGGCGCCACAACGCGCTTGCTTTCTTCTTTCTCCGCCGTGACAATCGGGCGATAAACCTTGAAGTCGGGAAAAACCTCGATCTCGATCTGATGACACGTCCGGCACGACAAGCACGGCGCCATTTGAGTACTCGATTTATCGACATTTGGGCACATCAGCAACTGCGCGAAACGTTTGACCAGCGTCGTTTTGCCGACATGACGCGCGCCGCTAATCAGCAGCGTTTGCGGCACAATGCCTTTGCCAAACGCATTCAACAACGCGTTCCAGCGCGCTTCGTGACCGATTAATTCGATGGAAGTTGCGGCCATAATCCCTTTTCTTTGAGTACGCGAACCACGCGGTTGTGAACCACTTTGGCGGGCGCGCTGGCGTCCACAACCACAACACGATTTGGCTCGTCGCGCGCGATTTGAAGATAAGTTTGCCGCACTCGCGCTTGAAACTCCAGGCCGCGCGCTTCGATGCGGTCGGTTCCGCGCTGAATGCTGCGGCGTCCCTGCGCGATCTCGACTTCGACATCGAACAACAACGTCAAGTCGGGCAGCAGATTGCCCGTTGCGAATGTGTTCAATTCTTTGATGAAAGCCGCATCCAAACCCAAACCGCCGCCTTGATACGCCATCGTTGAATCTACAAAACGGTCGCACAAAACCCAATCGCCGCGACTTAAAGCCGGTCGAATAATCTCCTCGACGTGCTGCGCGCGGCTGGCGCCAAATAGCAAAAGTTCCGTATGCGCGTGAAGCGGCGAAGGCGAATGCAACAGATAACCGCGAATAGTTTCCGCCAAGTCGGTGCCACCCGGCTCGCGCGTTTGCACAATTCGAGTACTCGATTTCAGATGCGCCAACTCGCTTTCCAGATGAGAATGCAGCAATTCCAATTGCGTGGTTTTGCCGCAGCCGTCAATGCCTTCGGTCGTGATGAACATGAAGCCAATGTTATAGCAGTTTCGAGCGCTGCTTCCAGCCGGGATTTCAATCTCTGGCTCTACGAGTACTCGATTGCTGCCAACTGCATTCTGATTAACGTCCGTGCAAATCGGGCAGGAACTTGACGCGTCGGTTCGGGTCGCGGCCAATGGAATAGGAGCGCAGATGAAAACGTTCGGCCAATTGATGCTGGGCGCGCCGCAGTTGCTTGGGCTGCGGACGAAGTTCGGCGGGTTGGGCGTCTTTGAGAACACGCTGCGCGGCATCGTGCGCTTCTCTCAAGGCCAGGTCGCGCGTCGAAACCGCGCCATCGCCGACTTGAGCGGCATACAAGTGATCCAATCGCGCCAAAATCTCGGCGTAGGTGTTACCCTCGACGCCGATCAGCGGCAAGCTCAATTCGCGCGCTTCCTTGAGCAGCGAACTTTCCAGTGAAAGACCGTCCGGCCCGACCAGAACCGCGACCGCATCGGCGTCTTTCCAGGTTTTGGCGACGACAATCGGCAAGCCCAGATGCTTGATGGCGCGCCCCAAACGCGAGCGGCTGACGCCAAACGGATACAATCGCCGCACGCGGCTGATGTCGGCTGGAACGTCGCCGCGCAACGTCGGGACACCAGCCTCCTCTTCGTCTTCTTCGTCGTTCTGTTCATCGTCGCGGCTTTCTTCGCCATCGAAATCCGCCTCCTCGACATCATTTTCTGCCTTGTCCGGGCGCGCAGGAAACGCATTCGAGTACTCGATTGGCTCGCCATCCGAAGCGGGCGCGGCATCGCCAATCGCCATCATGGCGGTGTCATCGGTGCGCAGTGAACCCAGCGTGTAGCGCCGCACGCCGGGCGGAATCGGCAAGTCGATGTCATCGCCGAAAGACGTGTCGCGCGCGCTTTTTGGCTTGCTCGTCCGTCCCGCGCGCTTGTCGAAAGCGTTCGATGTGCCGCGACTTTCACCGCGTCCGCCGCTGCGCGTGTTGCGCGTGTTGGCGCGCCCGTTGCGACCGTTGCGCGCATCGTTGCGGTTGTCCCATTCGTGTTCGCGCGCGCCGTTTTTGGCGGCTGGCGTTGGCGGCGCTGGCGCTACGGCTTGTTCGACCACGACTTCGCCGTTCTCGTCGCGGAAACGCATTTCGGGTGGCGCTTCGTAACCACGCAAAAGCTGGTCAACGACTTCGGCGACGGGACGGCGCACCGTGATGCGGTCACGCTCGACCATCTCGACCACAACGTCAAATGTCGGCGGCGCTTTGCGTTCGAGTACTGTTTTCTGCGTGCCTCGCCGTCGCGCTTCTTCATCGCTGAGCGTGACGGCCTGAATGCCGCCGATCAAATCGCTCATCGAAGGATTGGCCAGCAAGTTATCCAATGTATTTCCGTGAACGGTTGCCACCAACTGCACGCCGCGTTCGGCGATGGTGCGCGCGGCTTGCGCTTCCTCGATGCGCCCGATTTCGTCAATCACGACGACTTCGGGCATGTGGTTTTCGACAGCTTCGATCATCACATCGTGCTGCTGCTCGACTTTAGCGACCTGCATTCGGCGCGCGCGGCCAATCGCGGGATGCGGCACATCGCCGTCGCCCGCGATTTCGTTCGATGTATCGACGATGACGACGCGCTTGCCGAACTCGTCGGCCAAAACGCGCGCCATTTCGCGCAGCATCGTGGTTTTGCCCAATCCGGGACGACCCATCAGCAAAATGCTTTCGCCGCCTTCGATGAGGTCTTGCAAGATGTCGACGATGCCCATCACGGCGCGCCCGACGCGCATCGTCAATCCGACGACATCGCCACGCCGGTTGCGCATCGCGGAAATACGGTGCAGCGTGGCCGGAATGCCGGCGCGATTGTCGCCGCCAAAAGCGCCCAGGCGGTCTTCGACCCAGCGCAGTTCGTCGCGCTGCACGACTTCATCGCGCAGATACTCAAAACGGTTGGCATAACGCGCTTCAGGACGGCGTCCCAAATCGAGTACAATTTCAAGAAGTTGAGGGCGATCTTCGGTCGCAATGGCGTTCGCCAGGCCCGAAGGCAAAACCGCCAGCAGTTCGTCCAGGTTGTCGGTGATGGTGCGAAGTTCAGTACTCATGAGTGAAAGTGCAGACGTTCAAGGGCGCGCGATGCTCCTGAGATTAGGTGATAATTGGATGAGATTTGCGAGAAACCGGACATCGAGCAAGCAGTTTTACCCACGACAGATTTGGGAGCGCCAGTGACAACTCTTTGAAGCGCCTTCAGGCAAATTGCTGAGGGTTCTTTCCGGTCTTTCTCGTTGGATGCCGTTTCAATTATCGCATTTTCTGCAAGTTTCAAAGTGTGCGGCCCGCTTCTTACCTTTCCTATGGATTCTCCTTTCTTCAGCGTCATTATTCCGGCTTACAATCCGGGAACTCACTTGGCGCAAGCGGTTCAATCGGTTGTCGAGCAAACGTTCAGCGATTGGGAACTCATCGTCATTGACGACGGCTCACGCCCTGAGGAAGCCGAGTCGATTCGGCAAACGGTCGAGGCGGTTCAGCGTCAGCTTTCTCCCGAAAAGATTCGCTTCTTTCAGCAGGAAAATCAAGGTGTGTCGGCGACACGCAACTTCGGCATGGAGGAAGCGCGCGGTTCGTGGCTGGCTTTTCTGGACAACGACGATTTGTGGAAGCCCACCATGCTGGAAAAGCAGTACTCGATGCTGCGCGAAAAACCGCATCTGGCGATGTGTCACACCAATTTCGACATCATCGACGAAAGCGGGCAGGTGACAAACTCCGGTTATGGCGGCCCCGCCGACTACTTGCAATATCTGGCCGGAAGTTTCCCGATTTTGCCGTGCAACTGCGTGGTTTCCAAAGCAGCGGCGTTGCGCGTTGGCGGCTTCGATCCGCTTTATCCGATGGCGCAAGACTTGGATTTCTACCTGAAAATCCACGCGCGCAACGAAGTCGGCTACATCGCGGACGATCTGGCGTCCTATCGCATCCATTCCGACAACGCTTCGCGCACGTATCGCAGCGTCTATCGAGAAATCACGCATATTCTGCGCAAGCATCTTCTGCTCGGCTTGCACCAAGGCCGCGCCGACGTCGTGGCGGCGGCGCAAAAGGGCATCAAGCGCATCAAAAGCACTTACAGCGGCAAAGGCTTCGACCAATCGCGCGCCGGTTTGAAACAGCGCGACTGGCGCGCCTTTGTGTCTCATCTGGGCTACGCGTTCTGGCTTCATCCCGCCTTTGTCGTCAAGCAATTTAAGGACTTCGTGGCGGCTAAAGCTTCACGCTCATAACTGAGTCACGATGAATTGAAAGCAGTTCCCGAACACGTTTGCGAATCTATTTCGCGGCTCGGTTATTGAAATCGAGTACTCGATTGGCTTAAATGTGGTGCCATTCGCGCGTGCAGCTTGTAGGGCTCGAGATGCTCCAATTATCGCGGCGGCTTCCACTCGCTGTTCTCGCTGTTCGTGGCGTGCTGCTTGATTTCTTCCATCAGGTTTTCGGCGTCTGAAGCGATGAGAAAATAGCGAAGTTTTTGTTTCTCGCCGTCAATGTAGCACAATAAACCATCCGAACGATAGCGTTTGATTTCGCTCCAGCGCAGCGAAGTTGTTTTCGTAATTCCATGCAAAGTCAGGCCGTTTTCGTCGGTCACAATGTAAGATTTGCGGAATCCGCGCCATAAATAAGAAGTCGCAAGACACAAAGGCAACGTGAAAACGAAGAAAAGAACCAGGTCGCCCGTCGTTTTGGAACGCGCGCCAGTGAAAACCGAAGTTGTCAACATCACGCAAACGAGCATGAAGAAAAAAAGCAAAGCGCGCGCTGTTCTGGTGCGAAAATGAAAGACTCGCGCACCTATTGGAACCAGCAAATGCCTGGGCGCTTTCAAGTTATCCAGACTTTGTCCAGGTCTTGGCTTCCACTCGGACGATTGCGCATTCGTCGCATACTTCTTGACGATTTCTCGTAGAGTGAAGCCGTCCACAATCGGGCTGAGAAACGAGTGTTCGCCGCGCGATGTGACAACGACACAACGATTGACCATTTCCAATGCGCCCGCAACCGGTTCGAGATAATAATCGAGTACTCGATCCCACGAAATCGGGATGTGTTCTTGCGGCGTCTGGAAAACCAGGCCGCGCAAATCGGCTGTCACAGTTTGTTGAAGATATGATTTCGTCGCTCTGGCCTGTGGAAGTCGAGTCGCTAAAAATAGAACAGGATAAAGCGACGCAAAGGCAATGGAAACGAAAACAAAACCGATTTTGCCCCAAAGGGACAGCACATTCCAGGTGGACAAAAAGCCGCTCCACATCGGCGCCCAGCCGCCATACGTCGCACCCTTCGAGAGTTGAAGCCCGATGATGACAGCTGTAAAACCAACTGAAGCCAGCACCAACAAGGCGATATTGGTGTTTTTGTAGCGAAACACGCGCGGCCATTCGTCGAACGTTCGTGTTCCGAAAAGCGCCCATTCTCTGGCACGCGAACCCTGCGCTTTTTCCTGAACGATTTTTTGCAGCTCATCGCACCTGGAAAGCATATGATTAAAAACGAAGACGCGGCCTTTGGCTTCGATATGCGCGACAAGATACTTATCGCGCTTCTTGAAGTAATAATCGCCGATGTCGTTCCAGCGCAGAAGCGTTGCGCCGCGCCAATTGGAACAAAGCAAACCATTTTCATCGGCGACGACATACGTTTTTCTCACCCACCAGAAAGCGAACAAACCAGGTAAACCGAAAAGTGCGGAAAAACTCAAAGCCAGCAACCAGTCGTTGGCAGTTCTTTTCGGCGCGAAGAAGCCGACAGCCGTCAAAATCAGCGTCATAATTGCGCAAATCCACACCAAAGTCCACGCGTCGCCACGCAAGCGAAACAACGATTTGTCCTTTATATCTTTGATTTCAATCACCTTTTTCGCCAAAAGTTTGCACTAACCAACCGCGCACGTAGCGCAGCGGAGTAAGCGGGCTTTATATGAGTCACATTGTTGCTGAGACAAGCCCACTTACTCCGCTGCGCTATGTGCGCGGTTAGTCAAGAACTTCGCCGCGCAATTCGCGCACGGTTTGCAGATTGGTTTCAATCATGGTTTCGACTTCGGGCGTTTCCAGGATGAACGGCAAGTGTTGAAGCAGCGGATGCGTCACAATCGCCTGCATCGCGTCGCGGCCAATGGCTCCCAAGCCGATGTGTTCGTGGCGATCCAAATGTTTTCCGGCGGCGCCTTTACTGTCGTTGAGATGAATGACGGCGAGTTTGTCCAGGCCGACCGTGCGGTTGAAATCCTCAACCACAACCTGCACTTTTTCGGGTGTCGACAAGTCGTGTCCGGCGGCGTGCGCGTGGCACGTATCGAAGCAAACGCGCAGACGGTCGCTGTTCAGCGCATCGAGTACTCGATGCAGGTGCTCGAACGGCCCGCCCAAACTTGTTCCCTGCGCGGCGGTGTTTTCCAGTGCGATTTTGACGCGCGCATCCGGCGTCGATTCGAGTACTCGATGCAGCGAAGCGATCAACCTTTGAAGCCCCAATTCTTCGCCGTCCGCGCAATCTTTCTGAACGTGTGCGCCGCAATGTGTCACCAGGTAATCGCAGCCCAGCAAATCGGCGCGCTCGATTTCGTCAATCATGGCGACAATCGACTTTTCGCGCAAAGCTTCATCGGGCGAAGCCAGGTTGATGAGGAACGAATCGTGCGCGACAAGCGGCGACAAACCCGCAGCGCACCACTCGTCGCGGAAAAGCGCGGTTTTTTCAAGGTCGAGCGGTTTCGCGTTCCACTGCTGCGGCGATTTGGAAAAGATTTGCAGGCAATCGCAACCCAGAGTTTGCGCGTGTTTCAAGGTGTGCGAAAAGCCTTTTCCGGTCGGAAGATGAGCGCCAAGAAGCATGATAAAACAAGTCTATCGCAATTTTATTTTCTGCCGCGAATGCGCTGACAGACGCGAATGTGCTAATTTGAGTACTCGATTTTGAGGAGAAACCCATTATGAAACGTCACCAGATCGCCGCACAGCTTTACAGCATCCGCGACTTTATCCAGACACCACAAGACATCGCAACTTCGATGAAGAAAATCCGCGCTATCGGCTACCAGGCGGTTCAAGTCAGCGGCATGGGAACGATTGAAGAAAGCGAACTGATGCACATTTTAGATAGCGAAGGTTTGACGTGTTGCGCCACGCACGAAGCGACCAAGCTCATCGTCGAAGAGCCGCAGCGCGTCGTCGAACGCTTGCACCGTTTGAACTGCAAATATACGGCGGTTCCTTCGCCCGGACAGTTCGAGTTGAAGACGCGCGAGCAGGTTCTCGAGTACTCGAAACGCATGGATGACGCAGGAAAAGTGCTTTACGAAGCGGGTCAGGTTTTGACCTATCACAACCATCACATGGAGTTCCGCCGACTGGAAGGCGAACTGATTTTAGACACGGTTTATGCGCAAACCGACGTGCGCTATCTGCAAGGCGAAATCGACACCTATTGGGTTCAATATGGCGGCGGCGATGTCGTCGGCTGGTGCGAAAAGCTGAAAGGTCGTTTGCCGCTGATTCACCTGAAAGATTATCAAATTACCGATGACAACAAGCCGGATTTTGCCGAAGTCGGGCAAGGCAATCTGAACTGGAAGGAAATCATTCC
>JAABUK010004469.1_pt1 | contig 22697 bp, 24 predicted proteins | sample 5559141 | NCBI WGS metagenome assembly JAABUK01 (sample SAMN10711869, study PRJNA513367) | rock metagenome | isolation source: Antarctica rocks | place: Antarctica: Victoria Land, Pudding Butte nord | collected 2016-01-03
AATCTATGATGGGAATTATTATGATGGTAGGAATTACTGTGGCTTACAGCAACTTATTGGTAGATAAAATGAACAATCTTTTAAAAGAAGGTAAACCATTAAACGAAGCCATTAAAGAAGGGATAGCCAATCGTTTCCGACCGATTATAATGACAGCCATCGTTGCCATTCTCGCTTTGCTTCCGATGGCAATAGGATATGAAACCGGTGGCGAAGCCAATGTGCCATTGGCAAGAGCCATCATAGGCGGTGTTACGGCTGCCACCTTTCTTTCGCTCTATATAGTGCCGGTGTTATTTTATTTATTTAACCAAAAAACCAAGCTAAAATGAAACGCACACATAAATACCTTCTCGTTTTAATAATAACTATTGTAATCATATCCTTACTTCTTGTAAGAGGTTGTGGGAATGAAAACGGAGGAAAAACAACCAAAACAGAAACCCGAAATATTCCGGTTGTATTGGTAGCAACTCCACAACAACATCCGTTCAACGCCTCGCTGCAAATAACAGGAACGGCGAAGCCTAATCAATCGGTAAAATTATATGCGATGACCAGCGGTTATTTAAAACAATTAAAAGCAGACATAGGCTCTTTCGTAAAAGAAGGACAGGTGCTTGCTGTTATGGAAAATCCGGATTTATACAGGGAAAAAGAAAGGTTGCAGGCTGAATTAAAAGAAAAATCTGCACTCTATTTCCGGTTGAAAAATAACAGGGAGCAAACAATAGTAGGCGCTGATATAAAAGCAAAAAAGGCTTTGTACGACCGTCTCAAAAGCATTTATGAAAAAACACCCCAGCTCACATCGATTGCCGATGTAGAAAAGGCAGAGGGAGATTATAAAAGAGCTTCGGCACAGGCAACCGACGAATTGGATATTAATGCCTCAGCTTACCAGGCTTCCAATGCCAAACTGAAGAACATCAATATGCAGATTAGTTACTTGTGGATTAAAGCTCCGTTTAGCGGGGTTATTACCAATCGCTTCGCAGATAAAGGCGCTCTGATACAAAATGGTTTAAATAATAATAGTTCAATGCCGCTGTTTGAGTTGCAGGACTTGCAGCCAATCCGTGTGCAGGTGGATATACCTGAAACGGATGCCGTGTTAATAAACAACAGCACTAAAGCTGAAATCACTTTCCCCGAACTGCCTAATAATAGCTACTCTGCAACTGTTTCACGAGTAGCATATAGTGTGGATGAAACAAAGACGATGAAAGTGGAAATTGATTTACCCAACAAAGATTTGAAAATCCGTCCGGGAATGTATGCAAAAGTGGACATTCAGCGAAGCGGTCATAAAGAGGCATTATCCGTTCCCAATGAAGCCGTCGGCAATATAAAGGGACAGTCATTTATTTATGTAATGCAGAATGGCAAAGCAAAAAAGGCAGATGTAAAAACAGGTATTCGTGATGAGAAGTTCACTGAATTATTAGACGCCTCTTTGAAAGAAACGGATATGGTTATTGTGCAGGGAAAAGAATTAGTAAGTGATGGAGCAGTCGTTCAAACCAAACAATTCATTAATCAATAAAAGATAAACAACCAATGAGCATAAGCATAAAATTAAAAAAAGTGGTTGTTCCTTTCATCTTATTGATAGCTGCACAAGTGACCAATGCACAACAACCATTTGCCATAAATCTTGAAAGCGTTTTACAGTTAGCGGGTGCAAATAACTTAACGGTAAAAGAGTACCAGTTAAGATATCAGCAGGCAGTAGCCGACCAAAGCAAGGCGAAGGAATGGTGGTTGCCCAATATCTATGCAGGATACAGCACCCATTATTTAAATGGCGCTGCCATGAACACAGATGGAAAAATCTTTACTGGTGTTAAACAAAACAATTTATGGACGGGCTTGGGCATTGCTGCAGAAATAGATTTTGGCAAAGGGTTTTATCAGTCATTGGCAGCCCGGCAAAAAGCACAATCAGTAAGTTACTTCAGTGTGGCAGAAAAAAACAAAGCAGTATTAAACGCTATTCATACTTATTACGATTTGCAGACAGCCCAATTGAAGTATATTTTTTTGCAACAGTTGGCTGAACAATCCGATACCATTTCGCAGCAAATAAAAATAAAGGTGGATGCGGGTTTAGCGTATCAATCGGACTACCTGCTGGCACAAAGCAACTTCAAACATATCACTATCTCTATGCTGCAGGCAAAAAGCGACTGGTCGAAGATGTCGGCAGAGCTGGGGAGCTTATTAAATTTAGAAAGGAACACCAAATTATTATCTGCCGACACGGTTTTAGCGCCTTTACAATTGACAACGGTGTTGAACGATACTGCAGGCTTTCAAAAACGTCCCGAATATTTAGGGCTGAATGCAGCCTTACAATCATACATGACCTTGCGAAAAACTGCCAATCGGGGTTTGTTTATTCCAAGACTGAAAGTCGGCTTTGATAATGGTAGCTTTGGCGCTTATTCCGCCCAACTTTACAACACCTACCAGTTAAATGCTTCATTGCTCTGGAATTTACCATTGGGAAGATTAACTTACAAAGGAGATATAAAGCAATGGAACGCACAAATTGCTTTACAGCAAAACAGCGTAGCGCAATTTAAAAACCAGTATCAGCAGGAAACAGCAACAGCCGCAGCACAACTTCAAATAGCCAACGAACAAATTGCCATTGCAAAAGAAGGCTTGCAGTCGGCATCAGAAGCCTTGTATCAAAGTACGGAACGGCAAAAGCTGGGAACGGCAAAACCGTTCGAAGTGTTTCAGGTGCAGCAATATTATATACAGGCACAGTTGGATTATATCAACGCTGTATCAGAATATAACAAGGCACAATATTCCTTGTTTGTTGCAACTGGCAACAATCTATAAACCGGTTTTAAATTGTATGTCATAAAATCAAAAAAAATGAACAAAATAAATTCTGTCATAACCATAAGCCTTTGCCTTTTATTAAATTCTTCCTGCGGGCAAACACAAAATAATAAAAATGCAAAAATGAACAATAGCCATTCTTACACTAATGAACTTATACATGAAAGCAGTCCGTACTTATTACAGCATGCACACAACCCTGTACATTGGTACCCATGGGGCGAGAAAGCATTGAAGAAAGCAAAGGATGAAAACAAGATGATTATCATCAGCGTTGGCTATGCTGCCTGTCACTGGTGTCATGTAATGGAAAAGGAAAGCTATGAAGACACTGCTGTTGCCCGTATAATGAACGAACATTTTATCAGCATTAAAGTTGACAGGGAAGAGCGGCCTGATGTAGACCAGGTTTACATGAATGCCGCACAATTAATTTCCGGAAGCGGCGGATGGCCCCTGAATGCTTTGGCTATGCCTGATGGCAAGCCTTTTTATGCAGGCACCTATTTTCCTAAAAAAGACTGGATACAAATGCTCAATTATTTTATTGACCTGTACCAGAAAAACAGAGCGACACTTAGCGACCAGGCGGCAAAGGTTACACAAGGTATCCACTCTATTGAGAACGTGCCTTTTAATAAAGCAACCGCCTCATTTACGCTTAATAATCTGGATGGCATTTTCAGCAACATACAACCTAATATAGATTACAAAAAAGGAGGCGAAAAAAGGTCTCCCAAATTTCCCATGCCCGCTGTATGGGAATACCTGCTTTATTATCATTATCTAAGTAAGAATGAAAAGGCTTTAAGCGCAGTTACAACTACTTTAAATAACATGGCTTTTGGAGGCATTTATGACCATGTTGGCGGTGGCTTTGCACGTTATTCAACTGATGCAAACTGGCATGTGCCGCATTTTGAAAAGATGCTGTACGATAACGCACAGCTCGTAAGCCTGTATGCTCATGGGTATGAGGTAACAAAAGACCCTTTGTATAAAAAAGTAGTGTATGAAACACTTGATTTTATAGAACGTGAAATGACTTCTCCCGAAGGAGCTTTTTATTCATCACTCGATGCAGACAGCGAAGGTGAGGAAGGGAAATTTTATGTTTGGACAAAGGCGGAAATTGAAAATGCGCTGGGTAAAGAAGCCGGTCTTTTTAATGACTGCTTTAATGTAACGGTTGGTGGCAATTGGGAGAGAGGAAAAAATATCTTATTCAGAAATACGGCTGATGAAGCCATAGCAGCAAAATACCATCTGACTAAAGAGCAATTAAAAGAAAAGATTGAAGCTGACAAGGCAACACTTTTAAGTGTACGCAATAAACGTGTTCGCCCTAATTTGGATGACAAAATACTTACTGCATGGAATGCCTTGATGCTGAAAGGTTATGCAGATGCTTACAGGACATTTGGAGAAGAAAGGTTTTTAAAAGCAGCACTTAAGAATGCAGATTTTTTATCGGCAAAAGCTATTTCAGAAAATAACGAAATGACCCGCAATTTTAAAAACGGTAAATCTTCCATTGCAGGTTTTCTTGATGATTATGCCTTTACCATTTCTGCTTTTATAGAATTGTACCAGGCAACCTTTGATGAAAAATGGCTTTACAAAGCCAAAGAGCTGGCTGCTTACACCCAGGCTCATTTCTTTGACAATGCTTCAGGAATGTTTTATTACACCCACAACCAACATTCAAATCTTATAGCCCGTAAAATGGAAATATCAGATAACGTCATTCCTTCTTCCAATTCTGAAATGGCTAAAAACCTGTTTTATCTCGGACACTACTTCAGCGATGAAGCTCAAATTAAAACTGCACAGCAAATGTTGTTGAATGTTCAAAAAGACGTGCAGCAGAATATTTATTTTTATCCGAATTGGGGCATCCTGGAAGCTGGTTTTGTAAGCGGTCTTTATGAAGTGGCAATAGTTGGAAAGGACGATTTGTATAAACGTAAGTTGATAGATGAATACTATTTGCCAAATGTTCTTCTTACAGGAAGTAATGGAAAATCAAGCTTAGAGTTGCTTGAAAATAAACTAGTGCAAGGGCAAACCACTATTTATGTATGCCAGGATAAAGTATGTAAACGGCCGGTAACAGAAGTAAAGGATGCAGTAATGCAGATCAGGTCTTTTAAATAAGTAACTCAGGATTTATGGGATTGTTGGATTAGTCGGATATTGGCTGTTCCCGTTTCTTGAACAAGAATGACGCGGCAAGTATTCCGAAAAGAGCCTCTCCTGGCCAACAAATTCAGCTCTGGTTTTACCGTTGTTATCGTTAATACGACCTGCCGTATAGCCACAATATTTTTTTAACACAGGTAACACACGTTGAAAGGATTTTTACAAACTTGCTGAAGGCTTAAGAATACTAAACCAAAGATGGCTGCTATGAAAACATAACGTACAAGGAAGTGACATAACCGGAGTTAAACAAGAAACACAAGCCGAAAAAACAATAATTATTAAAATAGTAATAAAATCTGTCCGTCTAAACCATGTAGGAAATGTCTGAAGCAAGAGTAGGATAAGAAAATATCATGCTTTTAATATCGGTTGCTTTTAAGCCTGCTTTTATAGCCATTGCAAAAAGATTAATTGTTTCTTCTGCATACGGACCTATTAAATGAGCACCCACTATCTTATCTGAACTTTTGTCTATAATAGTTTTATAGGCATATTCTTTTGCATTCAAACGTCTGGCATTAAACCAATTTGGAACAGAATTGAAATTAACCTTTATGTCTAAGTTTTGTTCCTGTGCTTCTTTTTCAGTGATACCTACAGATGCTACAGAAGGTAAGGTAAATACTACTGTAGGTATTGCATTATAATCAGGTTTTTTATTATTGCCTTTTATGATGTTAGAGGATACTATATGACCTTCCATAACTGCAACCGGTGTAAGGGGCAAACCTTTTGTATCTGCACAATCACCGGCAGCATAAACATTATGATTTGATACGCTCTGTAAGTATTCGTTTACAATAATACCTTTCTTACCATATTTAATGTTAGCCGCATCTAATTCCAAATCGAAAATAGCAGGTGTTCGACCTGCTGAATTGATTACTGTTTGAGCTTTTACTTTTATGGGTTCTCCATTTGCATTACCTATAACTAAGTATTGTTCATTTTCCTTTTGTATTTCTATTACCTCTGTTTCAAGAAGAATTTCAATACCTAATTCCTTTGTAGCCGTTACAAGATGTTTTACAATATCCTGTTCAAACCTTTCTAATGGAGATTTACCTCTGTGAACAATGGTAACTTTTGCACCACTCCTTGCTGCTATATGGGCAAATTCAAAAGCTATGTATCCACCGCCTACAAAGATTAATGATTGAGGCAGTTCTTTTAAGTTGAGAAAGTCAGTGCTGTTGATTGTATATTCTTCACCGGGTATTTGCAGCTTTCTTGTTTTAGCTCCAGAAGCAACTACAATTTTACCAGCTTCTACGGTTTCATTATCAACTACTAATTGATTTGCTGATATGAATTTTGCAGGTGAATGGTAAGTAGTGATGCCGCTTTTGTTATATCCTTTTTCTATATTGGCTGGAACGGGGTCAACAAATATTTGTTTATAAGCCATCAGGCTGGACCAATCAATAGTTGAAACTGTATCAATTCCTTTGCCTTTTAATCGGGTTGCGAAGTCAACCACTTCAGTAGCACCTATTAATACTTTTTTCGGGTCACAGCCACGTAAGGCACAAGTGCCGCCATAAGGTAATTCATCTGTAATTGCAACAGTAAGACCTTTGGAAGCACATTTGTTTGCTATGGTCATACCCGCCATACCAGAGCCTATAATAAAAACATCAAACTTCTTCATTTCGAATACGTTTTTAAGGGATAATAGACCCTGTTTTTAATGCAGTATAATTACCGGTAATAAGTACAGTATTTTAACAGCAACTACTCCTGCAACTTTTGTTTTCTTGTATAGGTGGGCATGGTACTGTACCATAAGAGCAAAATACACAACAGTCACCTTGCTTTGGCTTTAGTACAGTATTGCAATTTGTACATTTATAGAAGTATTGACAAGCATCAGTCGGCATTGTTTCTTCTTTCTGAAATCCACAGTCCTGGCAAGTGATTGTTGATTGTAGTGTTAATGTTTTTTCCATTTTCTATTGTTTTTTATTGCAAACTGCCTGCTTTTAGCTTTGCTTCGTAGTAGCTTTTTCTAAAACCGGTGCTGCTTTATAACCTATTTTCTCAATGGCTTTAATAATATCAGCTACTGATGTTTTAGCAGGATTAAATTTTACTGTAGCAACATCACCGGGGTAATCTACTTTCTGATCTACAACGCCATCAAGTGCTTTAAGTGTAGTGGCTACATGATTATTACAACTTGCACAAGTCATTCCTGTGATTTTTAATTTAACTGTTTTTGGTTCGTCTTTAGTTACAGTTTTTACCGTTGTTTGAGCATTAGCTTTACAATTACCGCAGCCGCAAACCTGCACAGCAGTAAATAAAAAAGTACTTAACGCAATAAAAAGAGTTCTCATGTTTTATTTATTTAAAAGTTGATAATCCGTTACTTTATAACCTGTTTGAGCAATAGCATTTTTAAGCTGCTCTACTGATGCTTTTGATTTATCATATTTAACGACGCTTGTTCCTTTATTATAAATTGTTAGAGCATCAATAACACCTGCTACTTTGTGTAACTCATTGTTAACTTCAGACTCACATGCTTTACAACTCATTCCTCTGATATTAAAAGAGGCTGTATTGATATTGTTAGCTTCTACTACTACTACATTTTGCTTCTCTACTTTAGGATAAAATTTATCAGCATAATAAGGGAAAGCAATCAAAGCAATAGCTGCTATAGTAATAATGATTAAGAATGTTTTAGAAGCAAGAATACTTTTCTTTTCTACTGCACAAGTGCCATCAGGACCACAAGCTGTACTTTCTTTTTTACTTAATGAACGATACCAGGCAAAGCCTAATGTTGCTATAGCTAAGCCGATTAAAAAAGGACGGGCTGGTTCTGACCAAGATAGAGATGAAGCTGCGCCGCTTGCACCTGCAAGAAGTGCTAACAGCGGTGTAATACAACATAATGATGCTGCAATAGCTGCTATTATGCCTACGCCTGTAACTGCTTTTGATGTTGTTTCCTGTTTCACGCTTTTTGTTTTGTACGGTTAGCAATAGTTATATGCTGAAATAAGGGCTTTACGATTTCCAAATGCTCTTCCTTCAAAGAATAATAAATAGTCTGTCCGTTTCTACGGGTTTGCAGGATATTACCGTCTTTCAACTTTCTTAAATGTTGCGATACTGCCGGAATAGTCATTTCTAAAACATCAGCCAAATCACAAACACACAGCTCATTTTCTTCTTCTAACAGGTAAAGTATTTTTAACCTTACATCATTGCCTGCAAGGGTCAACACCTGACTTAGTCTTTCAAATGAGCTTTCAGCTTTTTTTAGTTTCTTTTGGCATTCCCCTATCAGCACCTGGTCTGCATAAGGTCTTATACAATTTATATTCATAGAGCAAAAGTAAGTATTTAAGCAAGTACTTAAATAACGTTTGTTTTATTTTAACTATTGTTTTGGCAAGGACAAAAAATCTTGATTTTTATAATAATTTGATATTTTGTAACTACTCAGGTTTCAAATTTAATCAAAAGGGCAAGTGCCTCAAAAACGTTTTGAGTGTTTTTGATTGTAGTATCAATTACAGAACGTAGAATGGCGAATCGTCTTGCTCCATCTTCACTTCGAAAGTGACCGGATACTTTTGTTTTAACTTTTACATTTCGGATAGCCTGCTCTGAGGCATTATTATCAGGTGGTACCTTAGCATGGTACAGAAAGGTGAGAATACTGTCTTTATTTTTAATCAACCGTTTGCTGAATGCCTGCACTTTTTTATGTGAAGCAGCATGGTTTGCCTGCAACAGTTCAGTTAATCTTTCTTCTATTTCAATTACCGAAGCCCGGTTTTCAAGTAATCTTGCGGTGTCAGTTGCTTCTTTAATGCAATAGCATCCTGCAAAAGCTGTTTCATCGCTATACTCCATTTGCAGTCAAGAGCATCCTCAAAACTGCGTAGTTCACGCAAGCAGATGAGCGATGCATAACTGATGCAGAAAGGCTGCTACCTTCAACTGTGCAGTCCAGCAATCGCTTACATATACAGATAAAGGAAAGCCGTCGGGAAAATATTATTCAATGGTTTTATAACCTCTGTTTAAAGACGATACGATAAAAGTGAGAGTTGTTGTTTGCCAGGTATGGAACCATCCTTTTTTCCCTGCCACAGAGGCACCTGTTTCATCGCTGCCTACCACTTCACTTTGCTGTATTTTCTGCTGAATTATGTTGTACAGGGATGATTACTTCGTGTCTGCTTTCTTTACAAAAAGAGACAGCTTGTTGCAGATCTTCTCCGCAATCATTGCAATAGTCAGGAAGATGATTTATCGTTTCGTCCGGTACTTCTTTTATCTGCAGTGTTGAGCCTTCGTGCCCCGGTTGTCCGCCCGTTTTACGGTCTGTTTTCTCCCGAAGGCTTTTCGCATTGGAACGCCCTATCTGATGGGAAGGCGGAGTGTGACTTGTTCCACTGTTTTTACCATTACGCAACAAGCGTATTTCTTCCTGTAATGCTTCTATTATTTTCATCATCGCCGATACCTGAGCGCTAAGTTCAGCTACCTGCTTCTTAAGCAATAAATTCTCTTCTTTAAGCTGATTGTATTCTGAAAGTGGTATGGTAATAGTTGCTTCGATTCCTAAAAAGAATTAATTAATTCCATATAATGACTTTATTTTTATAAACATCGTGTGGAAAACCACCAACTAAAGAACCTGAGTAGTTACTTATATTTTAATTGGTAAGTTATTTTTCTTTATTTTGGTCATACTGCTGCCTTGGATAGCTGTTTTAAAGGTATCTTTTCCGCTTAGGCTGCTTGTCTCAGCCTTCGTTTTTCTCTTTTGGCTTCTTCAGCCTGCTCTTTTGCTTTGAGTACATTTCCAAGTATGTGCAGGTTGTAAGCCAAAACACTTAATCCCACACATCGTTTATACCCACGCAGTCCTTTATCCATACATCTGTTAAGACCATGATGCTCCAGCATATTGATATTGCTTTCCACTGCACTATGTGAATTGCGAAGCTTTTTAAATACAGGCTTGCTTTCACGTTCTTTATCTTCCTTGTTGTGCCGGCCTCTTTTGGGAAGTATCACCTGCTCTATTGATGCCCCTTGAAGGGTTGTTTGATTGTCTTTGCTCCAAAAGCCTTTATCAAAGCTGTGGCTGTAAAGCTTTGTGCCCCCGAAGTTCTTTTTTATTGTTTCACATAAGTCGCTTACCTGTTTGGCATCCTTTTGCTTTTCCATTACTTTATAATCAACAATAAACTGATGCTGATCAGTGGTGATCAGAACAAGATGGCCAAGTTCTACTTTCTTATTCAGCTTGCCCTTGCTTATCCATTCGGTATGCTCTTCAAAAATGGACAATATCTTTTCTTCTGAAGGGATCTGTTCTCCTTTGAGCAATCGGCGCTCTATCTGGTCTGTAAACTTTGTTACATAATCTTTATAATGCTTAAGTCTTATAATGATTGCTAATATTTGCTTTTCATTGCCTGGGCTTAGCGGCGGGGTTTTTATAAGTTCCTCAACCCTTTCCTGCAGCAGCCTTGCCTGCTGCAGATATTGCTTTACATATTGTTTCTTTTGCTGCTCATTTTTGCCTTTAAATACATGCTGTGAAGTAGCCCTGAAGAGGCTCTTAAGACTTTTGCGAAGATTTTTTATTTTTCGCCAGCCTTTGATCTCAGTTATTTCCAGCAACTTCTCTATCATATCCAAACACTTGCCCAGGCTGTCCCACAGTAAGTTAAGGTCAGTGGGAAAATGTACATTGGTTTCCACCGCATAGCTGTCCGTTTTTAGTTTGAGTGCCTCATCTTCTTTTTTTTTAACCAACTTATGTCCCGCATCTGCTACCAGCAGGTTAATCTCATGCAGTAATGCTTCATCAATTAAACTTACATTGTCTAATATGGTTTGATAAGCAAATTCTATTTTCTCCTCTTCGATAAAGGCAGTAGCATGAACGCCCATTACCCGGCGAACCAGTTCATGATGATTAGACCAGGTTTCAAGGGTATCCCAATTTGTGCCACAGGCATGGCGCACTACGGCCAGAACAAGTATGTGCCACAGATCCATTCCCTTTCTGCCTGTTTTCTTTTTGCTGCTGCATATCTTTTTTTCCAAAAGGCTAAAGACTTTTTCATTTAGCTCAGGAGTAACGAAAATATACTGCAGGGCCATTAACACAGGCGGTAATTCATCGCGGCTCTTCAAGGAAAACTTAACATCAGAGATAGCTATAGTACGAAGGTTCATTTGTTGCTCAAAACGCTGACGCATATAAGAAGTTTTATAGCGAATAATCAGCAAAAAAACAGCCTGAATAAGCTGCATTCACACCCTGTTGATAAATATTCGGCAGATACTTTTATTCACAAGTAATTGAAATAGAATAAGTAATAAGTTTTCTTTCCAACACTAATTAATGGTTTCGTCCGGTACTTCTTTTATCTTTAAAGTTGAGACTTCATGCCCCTTTTGCCCACCGGACTTAAGGTCTGTTTTAGCACGAAGGCTTTTTGCATTAGGCCGGCCAATTTGATGGGAAGCAGGAGTATGACTGGTTCCACTGTTTTTACCATTACGCAATAAGCGTATTTCTTCTTTCAATGTTTCTACCATTTTAGCCATTCGATGAGCTGAGCCTTAAGCAGCTTATGTTCCTCTTTAATCTTTAAGAGCTCATTATATTCTGAAAGGGGTATGGTAATAGTAGGTTCGATTCTCAAAAAGAATCATTATTTTCAATAAAATAAAATTTTGTTTATCCACAATTGTGGAAACACCTCTTTTCAAATAACCTGAGTAGTTACGATTTTTATAATAATTTGATATTTTTAAAAAATATACCGGAGAAAAAAAGTATAATTTTCACGCTACCAACCTCAACAGCAGGCATTTGGTTAGAAGAATTCTCTATTATCCTTTTCTTACTGCCCAGGTAATTAAGACAGCGGCCATGCCAGTAAACATTAAAGTAAGCAAAAGTTTCTCATTTCCCACTATTTTTTCAGGTGTTATAACGGAAACGTACTTCCTTAAAGTTGTCTTATAAGTTGCCGGATTTAATTTAGGTAATTCAGAATGGATCATAAAAGATAAGTTCTAAATAATTCCTTTCAATATTCATTCCAGCGTTATCCGCAAGTTTCCATTCCTTAAAATATAAGCAGCAGCAGTAATAGTTTTTAGTGTCAGACCGGTCTGTTTTGCTTTGTAACTAAATATAGGGAAAGCAGCAGGAAATCTATGGTTAGCGACGTTGTTCATCTGCAATCGCTAAGGTACGCTTCCGTAATCTTCCTAATATTTGCTATAATATTACTTTTATTCTTTTTATGTATAAACCTGACTTCAATTAAGTGAAGCAATTATTGATTAAGTTCGTGCAAGTAAGACAGCTACGGAAAAAGCTCAATTTAAATATCAATTTTGCAGAAGACTTAAACCAGCGGGGAAATAAATTATGACATGCGAACAATTCAGCGAACTTGCTCTTTCATTTCCAAACACTATAGCTTTACCGCATTTTGATAGAACTGCATTTAAAGTAGTTGGTAAAAGAATATTTGCAACACTGCATGAGGAAAGTAAAACTGCAAATATAAAGCTCACACCAGCAGATCAATCTGTTTATTGTCTTATTGATAAAGAAGCTATTTATCCTGTTAACAATAAATGGGGTTTGCAAGGTTGGACAACTTTTAAATTTGCACAGGTTGATATACAGCTTATGCTTGATGCATCAGGTACTGCTTATGATGAAGCCCTTAAAAGTAAGAAAAAATAGCAGGAGAAAGAGTGCCTCTGACAGTCGTAGGCAAAATGAAGGCAAGATCTTCAACTGCTATTCGAAAAATTATCTTCTTAATAATTCGTCAAGGTTACCATGAGCCATTGTAAAGCCAGCCTCAAAGCCCATTTCAATAATCTTTTCCATATCTGCTTCACTGGCGAATGTCATTTCAACCTCCACCTTTGTTCCTGTATCCGTTGCACTGAACTCGTTTTTCCAATGCATAGCCGGGATATCGTACTTTACGTTTCCGTTCTCATCACAAAACGAGTCTTCGGCAATAAAGCTTTTATTTTGAATAATTGTTTTATAATCTGCACGACTCCATAACTCAGTGCTATCGGGTCCGGCCATACTATACAGCCAAAAACCACCTTCACGAAAATCCATCGTTTTTGTTTTTGCCTTCCATGGCTTTGGCGCCCACCACTGATCCAGCATATTACTGTCGGTCCATGCTTTCCATACTTCCTCAAGCGGAGCATCAAATTCTCTTACTACAATAATTTTTTTGCTGGCTGCATCTTTAGAGATTGTTGTCTGTTTGTTACTCATGTTTTTTTGGTTTTAAAATTATTAAATACATTATCTAACTGGTTAAACCGGTCTTCCCACTTAGCACGGAAAGGTTCAAGCCATTTATCAACTTCTTTCATTTTTTGAGGATTAATACCATAATATATTTCTCTTCCGGATTGTGTTTGTTCTACCAGTTCGCACTCAGCCAAAATTTTAATGTGTTTAGAAACAGCTTGCCTGGTGCTGTCAAAATGCTCCGCAATAGCATTTGGTGTCATTGCCTGCATGACTAACAAACTAAGAATTGCCCTGCGGGTAGGATCAGCAATAGCCTGAAATACATCTCGTCTCATTTTTTTACAAATGTTAGTCAGCAACCAGTCGGTTGCAAACATAATGCGAAATTGAGTGGTTGCAAGTTTTTTTAAGAAGATTTAAAATACTACTTATGAAATTATTTTAATTCCTTATTTTAATTTAATAATCAGACTTTAACTTTTATCGGCTTACAGAGTCAGCTATCAGGTTCGAATCTTATTAAAAGCTGGACAGATTTAGACATACGGCCTTTTTACCATCTTCAGTATTTTCTTCTTTTGCCTTTGCCGAGTGTCACGTGTTTTTGTACGAGAGTGGCTAAAAGGCAAGCCAAATAAAATTCCTAATAATCTTTTAAAAATTCTGCTTTAAATTATGGTAAAATTTTTTATCAATGATATACCGATACAGGCAACCCGGTTACCATCTTAGGAATTATATCTCCCCTCATTTTCTATTGCTGTCCGTGCGTTTTCAGCCCTGTGCCCTGGGAAAATTTTTAAGGATGCCACTTCCGGAATTTACAGATGAAAGAATTGATGCAGAGGCAATCCTACATCCTCAAATACACCAGGCTGAAAATAAGTTTTCAAACTGTTTATTCTTTTCCAAGATAATCTTCAATAATTTGTAAGATGATAAAGTTGCCCAAATTATCGCAGAAAATCCTTGCATTTATTCAATTGAAAAAATGGCAAGTCACGCATGTTTGTCAATCAGCCAGTTTGAACGCAGGTTTATGCAACAACTTGGAATTACGCCAAAACTGTATGTACGCATCAACCGGTTTTACCAGGCATACAAGATCAAAGAGCAAAATCCCCGAATGGACTGGCTGAGAATTGCGCTCGAAACAGGTTATCACAATTATCAGCATCTGGTAAAAGACTTCAAGCAATTCTCTTATTCAACACCTCATTCCTTACTTCTGGCTCAAGCCAAAGCACCTGAAAAACTTTTTTCCTGTTATTTAAAAAAGTTGCTGATTTTTTACCACCTGCATATTTACATTGCTTCATAAGTTTGTTTTTATTATACATCAAATTTTAAAAACAACCCAGTATGCAAACATCTTTCATTCTTTCTAAACAGGAAGGCCGGCTGTTAAAACCATATATTGTTTTAGGAATGCCGATTCATTTAAAAGTCTCAGGCAGTGATACGAACGGACAGTTAAGTGTATTTGTTAGTGAACATAACAAAAACCAGGGGCCGCCTTTGCACATTCATGACTCAGACGAGACTTGTTATGTTATAGAAGGTGAATTTATTTTTCAAATGGGCGACACAAAGGTTTCTGCTGTTCCAGGCGATATTCTTTTTGTTCCGCGGAATATGCCACATGCTTTTTTAGCAACCAGCCAGAAGGGCAGCTTAGTTTGTATTCTAAATCCGGCAGGAAATGTAGAAAAGTTATTTGAAAAATTAAGCTTATACCACGAAATGCCGCCAGTTGAAGAAATTACAAGGGTACATGAAGAACTTGGACTTAAGATTGTCGGCCCGCCACTATTTGCAGCAACATCTGTTAGGACACAACCCCCGCTAAATAGCACCACAAAAACTAAATAAAAAAACGAAATAATTAAAACTTAGGACAAGGCAAGCCCTTGCTTCCCGGTGATTTTTTTATATAAATAAGAGAAATTTCTATTCCGCCTCTTGATTGAGATGCAGTCTTCAGGGAAGATGTATTGACGTCGTAAGTGGCGCCTAAACGAAAATCACTGAACTCGAGACCGAGATAGGGAATGACAGCATCATTTAAACGAAGCCAGCTTCCAAAGTATACGCTTGCAGGTTTGTCTCCTTCTGTTACCGGAAGTTGCAATGCAGCGCCCAGTACAGCTTCTGAAGCTCCGGCTTGTATGCTGTACAAACCACTTAAGTGAAGAGTACCGGTAGTGCCGGCAGGAAAATATCCGCCTGCATGAAAGGTTGTTCTGGGATTAAGCAGGAAAAAAGTACCTGTAAACTGCTGTTTGGGCCGGGTAATATGATACATGGAAACACCTGCATAAAAATTATTTTTATCAGTTGTGCTTCCGGTATATAAAATACCTGCATTCAGGTCAAAATAATTATTTTTGAGAGTAGAATTATTAAAAACTTCACCAGTGCTGCCTGTAAAACCAAAAGGTGTCAGCTGGTCTTCAAATTTAAGATTGGATACATCAAGTATCATATTGGTATAAGTTCCCTGGAATCCTGCACCAATTTGTTGGTAGCCGTCTTCGTCAAGGCCTTTGTGAAAAGCAGTGGAAACGCTTAGATAATTAAATTTAAGCGCACTGTTGGCGCTTTGGTCAGAATAGCCCAGGAATCCTACACCCCACGTGTCAGTAGGTGCTATATGATTTCTCATAACAGGAAAATCTATTGAAACTGTAGTTGTTGTAAACGCCCTGTTTATGGTTGGCCATTGGTTGCGGTAATTGCCGGCAACCCGAAGATTGCCATCAAATTTGCCTGTCAGAGCTGGGTTAAGCGTTAACGGTGATGCAAAGAATTGAGAGAAATGCGGATCCTGTGCATTTACTTTTATAAGTAAAATCAAAAAAAATAATATCAAAGATAATAGGCGCATCACTTATACTAAACTGTTTTAATCAGACATTTTCTGAATGTAATCTGTTGCTTATACATTACCTTTTTAAAGGTGTCTTTACATTTTAAGCCCGAATGCCAGGTCGCCTGCATCTCCTAAACCCGGTACAATATAACCTTTGGCAGTCAGCTCGTCATCTATCTCTCCGCACCATATTTTCACTTCCGGATGCTCGAGCTTTACATATTCGATGCCGGAGGTACAGGCAATGGCAGTCACTACGTGTATTTTTGCCGGCAGGCCATCATTTTTCATAAATTGAATTGATTTCACCAATGAAGCGCCTGTTGCAAGCATAGGGTCGCTGATGATAATAGTTCTGCCGGCAAGCGGAGGACAGCTCATGTACTCAAGACTAATTTCGAAAGTGCCGTCATGCTTATGTTTTCTGTAAGCAGAAATAAAGGCATTGTCAGCTTTATCAAAATAATTAAGCATGCCGTAATGCATAGGTAATCCTGCCCGTAAAATAGTTGCCAGCACCGGTTGTTCTTTTAACCTTTTACTGGTTGAAATGCCTAACGGCGTTTGTACGTCAGTTTCTTCCCACTCCAGTTCCCGGCTTATTTCGTACGCGGTTACTTCTGCAATTCTTTCGAGATTGCGCCTGAATCGCATCCTGTCTGTTTGTATTTCTACGCTTCTCAGCTCACCAACCCAGTTGCTCACCAGGCTATGTTGCAGGCTTAAATTTATGACCATGGTAATATTGCAAATTTCAAATTGTACATTGCCGCGTGAAAATTACAGCAAATATGCTATCCGGCAGCTTAATCTCAAATATTTATGTTGTACAGAGTTATAGGAGTGATGAGCGGCTCATCGCTTGATGGTTTAGATATGGCTTTTATAGAGTTTGAAGAAAACCGTGGCAAATGGAGTTTTGAAATAATTGCTGCGCAATGTAAGGCGTATAACAGCGAATGGCTGCAAAAGCTGCAGAACGCCACAGGTCTTTCTGCGTATGATTATCTTTTGCTGCATGCTGCTTATGGAAAATATACCGGCGAACAGGTAAATAATTTTATTGATGAATTTGATCTTCACCATAAAGTGCAATTAATTGCTTCACATGGTCATACCACCTTTCATGCTCCTGCATTAGGAATGACAGCTCAATTAGGAGACGGAGCAGCCATAGCAGCGGCAACAGAAATTAATGTTGTAAGCGATCTCAGAGCAATGGACGTAGCATTTGGCGGACAAGGCGCGCCGATTGTGCCGGCGGGAGAAAAGCTTTTATTTGGTGATTATTCTTTTTGTCTTAATCTTGGCGGCATTGCAAATCTTTCTTTTAAAAGCGACCATGATTACATTGCTTTTGACGTGTGTCCGGCTAACCGGGTAATGAATTTGGTTGCAAATACTGAAGGAAAAGAATATGATGAAGGAGGCTCAATGGCTGCTTCGGGAAAAGTATATATACCATTGTTAACCCGTTTAAATGCACTTTCTTATTATTCACTTCCCCATCCAAAGTCTTTGGCAAATGACTTTGGAACTGATGTTGTTTTCCCTTTGGTTCAGGGTTTTGACGTATCGAATGCAGATAAATTAAGAACGTATGCGGAACATATTGTTATGCAAATTGTTTTTTCAATTCAAAAGTTATTACCAGGTGATGGCATAAAAGGTGCTAAATTATTAATAACAGGCGGCGGCGCTTTTAATGCATTTTTGGTACAAAGGATTACGCAGGCATTACAACCTTTTGCAATAGAAGTAATTGTACCTGATGCCGCAATCATTAATTATAAAGAAGCATTAATAATGGGATTGTTAGGTGTTTTAAGATGGCGTGAAGAATATAACGTGCTGCAAAGTGTAACAGGCGCACGGCGAAGCAGCATCGGCGGGGCAGTCTGGATAGGGCAGGAGGCATAAATATTTTTAATAAAAATATTTTGTCTGCACAATTTGAACCCTCATTCTTAGACAGCTTTATTGAGCTTTTTTTAAATAACTGCCCAAAATCCTTTCTTTATCTTTGGCGAAAGAATTTTATTATGGGATTGATATATGCAGAAATAGAATTGATTAACGGAGGAGATCTTGCATTGGTACGAAAACATATTATAGGGGAGGAAGAGGTAAAAAGAATTAAGGTTAAGGCATTAGTGAACAATGGTTCGTATATGTTGGCAATTAATGAAAACATTCAGGAACAATTACAGCTACCGGTTGTAGAAACACGCAAAGCACAATTAGCTACCGGCCAAATAGTAGAATGTCAGGTTGTGGCGCCTGTAGAATTAAGGTTTAAAAACCGTCAAACGACATGCAGGGCAATGGTATTGCCTGGAGACGCTGAAGTTTTATTAGGCTCAATTCCTTTAGAAGATATGGAAGTTTTAATTCATCCTCTGCGCCAGGAATCAATTATAAATCCTGACCATCCTTATTTTGCCCAAATGAAAATGAAATGAACCTTTTCCGGTATTATTTCAATTAATCGCATAAATTTAATTTTACCTTTTTATTTTTAAAACATCACTATGAGCTTCGGATATTTCAGTTACCCCATTCCTTTAAATGAACCAGTATTAAATTATGCTCCTGGAAGCCCGGAAAGAGCTGCCCTAAAAAAAGCTTTGGCAGAATTGAAAAAGGAAGAGATTGATATACCCATGTATATTGGCGCAAATGAAGTGCGTACAGGCGACAAAAGATCATTACATCCGCCGCACGAAAAAGCACATACTTTAGGCTCTTATCATTTTGGCGATGAGCAGCATGTAAAGCAGGCAATAGACGCAGCATTACAGGTGCGGGAACAGTGGTCAAACACAAGCTGGGAAACCAGAGCACATATTTTTCTGAAAGCTGCTGACCTTATCGCGACAAAATACCGTCCTTATATAAATGGTACGACTATGCTCGGTCAAAGCAAAACCGCATACCAGGCCGAGATTGACAGTGCATGTGAATTAATTGACTTTTTACGTTTTAATGTTTATTTTCTTACAGAAATATATAAGCAACAACCTGTTTCAAGTCCGGGCATACACAACCGTACAGAGTGGAGAGGGCTTGAAGGTTTTGTGCTTGCCGTTACGCCTTTCAACTTTACAGCCATTGCCGGTAACCTGCCTGCAAGCGCTGCTATGTGCGGAAACGCAGTAGTGTGGAAACCTGCCGATACACAAGTTTATGCTGCGCAAATGTTTATGCGGGTAATGAAAGAAGCCGGTCTTCCTGATGGTGTCATCAATCTTATTTATGTTGACGGCCCTGTACTTGGAGATGTTTGCTTTGCCCATCCTGATTTTGCCGGTGTGCATTTTACAGGCTCTACCGCAGTCTTTAATAACATATGGAAAACGATCGGCCAAAACATTGGCAGATACAAAGGTTACCCGAGAATTGTGGGCGAAACAGGGGGAAAAGATTTTGTGGTTGCGCATAAAAGTGCGCAGGCAGATGTGGTAGTAACCGCCCTTGCGCGGGGTGCTTTCGAATATCAGGGACAAAAGTGTTCTGCTGCTTCCAGAGCTTACATCCCAAGCAATCTTGCTGAAGAAATAAAGACGAAGCTGGTGGCAGAAGTACAAAGCATGAAAATGGGAAATGTGGAGGATTTCAGCAATTTTATGGGCGCGGTTATAGATGAAAGAAGTTTTGACAAAATAAAAAGATACATTGATAACATTGACGGAACGACCGCTAAAATACTGGTTGGCGGCAAATGCGATAAAACGAGCGGTTATTTTGTAGAACCGACTATTATCGAAACAAATGATCCGCGTTATGTAACAATGTGCGAAGAGATTTTTGGCCCTGTTCTTACCATCTATACGTATGATGCTGATAAATTTGAAGAAACGCTGCAGTTTGTTGACAGCACTTCGCCCTACGGTCTTACAGGCGCTATCATTTCGCAGAACAGACACGCTATAGAACTGGCTACACTAAAGTTAAGGCACAGCGCCGGAAATTTTTATATAAATGATAAACCTACAGGTGCGGTAGTCGGCCAGCAACCCTTTGGCGGCGGAAGAGCCAGCGGCACAAACGATAAAGCCGGAAGCATGGTTAACCTGTTCAGATGGTTAAGCGCAAGAACTATTAAAGAAACTTTTAACCCTCCGACAGATTACAGGTATTCTTTTTTAGAGGAAAGTTGAAATGGAAGCAAACTCAAAATATAATAATAATTTATTGTAATAATATTTGGATTAGAAAAAAAATATGTTACTTTAATAACATTTTTTTAACTAAACCAATTATCATGAAAATTTTCACCACTCTCCCCCCCCCGCGTTTCTTGGATTCTGTTTATTTGTTTAATTGCAGCCTCCTGTAAAAAAACAGATTTGGCTACAAAAGATGTTACCGAAGATGCTAAGTTTCCTACCACAGCTCAAGAGCTGCACCAGATGCAGGTTAACAAAGACGTAGCAGACATTTTGAAGTATGTGTACCAGGACCCAAAAGCTTATTACGAAGTGAATGCAGCAATTTACTCCGAGTATTACGATGACGAATCGGTAATGCTGCGTGATTTGCTTTTTCCGGAAACCAGCCCATTGTATCAATTTGAAAGCTTTAAAAAATACAAGTCGCCTGAAGGCCTGTTTAAAAAGCGGTTTTTTGAAGCATTGAGCAAAGGTGACTACCCTGTGCTGAAAGAAGCAATGGGTTTACATAAGGTATTTAATAATGCAGATAACAGTTTTACCACGGCACAAGCAAGAGTAGATGCTATTTCTGCAGTTGCCCCTATGGATACTGCAATAGAAATTTATAGCAATTCCATGGGTACCTCCATTTATTTTCCCTATTCGGAAAACTTTGGAAGCAGCTTTACCCCGGCTTATTTTGATAATGTAAATACCGATCCATGGGGACAGCTTGCTACTATTATTTCGGCAGACAGGGAGGCGAACTCAGCACCAGGAAGCGAACCTTACAAATATAAAACTGCCCCCTTAAGCGGAGAAATTGTATGGGAAATAAGATACAGGCCAGTTACAGTAAATGATGCGTATGCTGAAGTAAAAGTTACGCATATAGTTGGAGGAGGCGCTGATATAATGTGCCATGTGGGTTGTACTCAGCCTGAACCGTTGCCAGGCCCGCAATCTAATCGTGTTTTTATGGGCTGGATAAGAATACAAGGGCAACAATTAGATAATTTAATAAGCCTCAGCAAAGCAAACGGTGGCGGCGCAGAGCTAAAGATCGGAAGATCGAGTGGTTATTTAAAGATGGAAGGTGGACAGGTAACTGATTTTCAGGATATAATTACACCTGATAAAAAGTTCAAAAGAAAAGACATTAAAAAAGGCAGATGGCGTAAGTTGTACGCTGCCTGGGATCCGGACTGGAAAGCAGACAATAAAGAACAGGTGTTAGCGGCCTGGGAAGCAGATAATAAAGGAGAGCAAACATTTACTGGCTCACTGACCACAACTTTGAAGAATGTTTTCGGTGCTAATGTTGTTGGCGCTATTTCCTATAGCATCAAAGTAGTGTCTGACAACCCACCTTTTTACCGGCCGGTTCCTATTGGCCGGTTTACGACTGCAATTCCGCTTTCAGTTGGACATTACCATATCATACTTACTAAAATTTTAATTTTCCCGGTAGTTATTCACTGCCGGGATTTTTTTACTATTTACAATCATGAAATCTTTTTTAATTATTATAATGGTTTTTATTGGATCAGCAGGTGTTTGCATTGCTCAAATAAAAGAAGCAAAATCTTCCAAAATATTTTTATCAACTGGCTTTGGCGCAGCGGGTAGTTTTTTTGTGAGAGACTATGATGAAGCCCTGCCGTTTCCTTCATCGGGTTATCAGGCCTTTTTTAAAAAAAAATTTGTAGGAATAGCCCAGGAAATTGCAATAGGTATTCATTTGAAAAAAAATATTGATGTAAAACTTGGGTTTAATCACCAGCGCTTTACAAGGAAGGTGTATGTAAACGACACCTTGCCACGTGGGGTTGGATTGCTATTGGATCATAGAATTCAACATGCAGACAATATGTGGTTTGGCGGTATGGCGAAAAATTATATTAGAGAAAAAAGCCAGTTTTCCTGGGGAGCAGGCATTTTTTTTTGGTCACCACAACTGCATACAGTTGAAATTTTTACAAACTATATTATTGATAAGGAGTTTAATAACGGGATTGATGAGCTTGGCTCTTATGCGGAATTGGCGTATGAATATAAATTTCAATCCAAGGTAAATATTGGCATAAAATCACAGGTTTGGTATATTGTAAGTGGTTCTTATTTTAATACTGTTGCACTTTTTCCTTTTATAAAACTTAATTTTTAATCTCAACAAAGGCATCAGTATAGTTAAAAACCACTATTGTCCGAGAAAATAATTGAAAAAAAAGTAGTATAAAGGGGGCAATGCCCCCTTTTGTTGTTAGCTTGCTTGATACCACTCAAAAAACTAACTCCATGAACAAAACTA
>JAABUK010004470.1_pt1 | contig 22692 bp, 26 predicted proteins | sample 5559141 | NCBI WGS metagenome assembly JAABUK01 (sample SAMN10711869, study PRJNA513367) | rock metagenome | isolation source: Antarctica rocks | place: Antarctica: Victoria Land, Pudding Butte nord | collected 2016-01-03
CGACAACGGCGACTACTTCACTACCCCCACCCCTGCCTGACGCCTTCAGCACGAGCCCCGCCCTAGGGTTGGCCGACCAACGCAACCTGCTGTCCACTCACCAACGGTCACTCTGACGTCCGGTAGACGAACCCTCTGGGGAGCACCCACGGAGACGGCGCCGCTGGTCGAACCCGTACGCCTGTCCGACCGTCCCGATAGACCCGCCCGCAGTGTTCACCGGTGATGGGGGGGATAACCGGGGCACCGCGCCGACGATTTCACGGCGAGGGATGCGCCACCTGCCGCTGTGACAACCGTCTGCGTCAGCTGTGCTGGGAGTTTCCGCACTTCGGTCGGCGGTAGGTCAGCCCGTTACCTGAACAACCCGGGTCGTCTGGGCATAACTTCCGTTGGTCAAGATGGGCGCGCTGCTGCCTATGTGTCGGCGAGCCCCTACGTGCCAGGAGTCTGCGGTTGAGGTCGGCGGCTTTGCGGTCGGTTTCGTCCAGGGTTCGGTCGACTCCGCGGAGATGGTTTTGGTCGGCGCGGCGCCGTGCGACGGCCTGTTCCCAGTCGCGAGCCGTGTAAGGCCTTGGCGGTGGCGCGACCGGCGTCGCGGGCGGCGGCGGTAGCTGCGGTTCGTCGGGGGTTTGCGGGTCGACGCGGTGGACCGCGCCCGGGCCGGTGGTGTTGCCGCGGGCCAGGTGGGACACCGAGTGCGGGGTCAGCGGCCGTGGGGTGATCGACAGGTGGCCGCGGGGGTCGATCGGCGGCAGCAGCGGAACATCCCCGATCCCCTGAGCGATGGGGCGGCGGCTTCGGCACAGGTGCGGCGATGCCCCGTCCACCGCTGGGGCGCGGTCGATCGCCCCGGCCAGAGTGCGGGTGGCGGGTGAGGTGAGCGCCAGGTGCAGGGCGCGGAGCCACCGGACCAACGCGCACGGCCCGCACACAACCGGATCCTCGTCCGGATAGAGGGTGACCAACCCGATCGTCGTGTTGATGGTGGCGACTGTGTCGGTCAGTGTGATGTCGCCGGCGGTGAGGGCGGCGATCCGCCGGTACGGCACGGCCGCCTGGGCCAGGACCAGCAGCGCCCGGTCGCGGCGGCCGAACCAGCCGTTGATCCAGCCGTGGGACTGTGAATCGCCAAATTAGTTGGCACGTTTTGTCCACGCTAAATGGCACGGTGTTCAGCACGCCTACGCCTCAACCGGGCACTCGATGGACCTATCGTCGCAGGTCAAGCGAGTGTGGTGCGGTATCAACGCAGACACCATGCGGCCATTCAATTTGGCGAAAGTGTGCCATATAGCGTGGCGACCGACAGTCCAGGAGCAACGGCGACCGACAGGACTGACCTGGCGACCACGGCTTCGTCACCATCGAGAGCTGTCCCGGTCGATGAACGACAGCAGCCACATGCGCTGTGAATTGGGCATTTATTTGGCACAGTTTTTTTCGGTTGAGTGCCACGTTTCGGCTCGGCCGTGCGGTGAGGTGTGTCACGCTGATGGCCCAGCGCGTTAAAGAGAGGGAATGGCGTGGTGGTTCACGGGGTCTGATCAGCAGGCCGCCCATGGGAGCACACCGCGGGGTGGTCCGGACAGTTTTTCCGGTGAGTCAAGCTCCGTTCTGGACACCGAGGCAGAGGGTGTCTTGGACGACTTGGTGTCCGCGGTCGCGCAGCGGTTGGGGACGAGCGCGGCTCAGCTCAGTATCGTGAGCGCGCAACGGGTGTGGCTCACAGTAGCGTCGTCGGACCGGGGATCAGGTCGGCATCGAAGCGACACCTTCTGCGCCCGGGTCGCCGCCGCGGGGCACACCCTGATCGTGCCCGATGCCCCCGCCTATCCTCCCGCTTCGCGGCAGACCCGCAGGTCACCGTGCCCGGTGTGGTCGGCTTCTACGCCGGCGTTCCCCTGATCACCGCGGACGGGTCCGTGGTGGGGGTGTTGTGCGTGTGGGATGAGCATCCCCGCGAACTCCGCCCCGAGGACATCGCTGCGCTGGAACACTTCGCCCGCGACGCCCTCGCGTTGCTGGAGCTGCGGCGGGTCACCCACGACCTGGAATCTGCTCGGGCATTGCTGGCGGCATCGGGAACGGTGCTGGAGATGATCCTGGCCGCGGCGGCGCTACCGGAGATCCTGGACACCCTGGCCCGGGCATTGGAAGCATCGCTCCCGACCCGGTGCTCGATCCTGCTGCTGGACGGGGCGGTGCTGCACCACGGGGCCGGCCCGAGCCTGCCGCGCACCTACCTGGAGGCGATCGACGGCGTCCGGATCGGGCCGGCCGTCGGGTCCTGCGGCACCGCGGCATACACCAAGAGCACCGTCATCGTCGCCGACATCGCCGCCGACCCGCGGTGGGTCAAGCACCGCCAGGACGCCCTGGCTGCCGGTCTGCGGGCCTGCTGGTCGATACCGATTTAGGCCCGCAGCATCAGGTGCTGGGCACCTTCGCGGTGTACTACGACACCGTCCGCAGCCCCAGCTATGAAGAACTGAGCACTCTTTCCCGTTGGGTGAACCTGGCGGAACTGGCCATCATCCGCTCCGGTGAAGTGGCGAGCCTGCGGGCGGCGGCCACCGTGGACCCGTTGACCGGGCTGATCAACCGCGCCGAGTCGCTCCGCCTACTCGAGCGGGCCACCGAGAATGCCGGTGCTGAACTGGCGGTGTTCTTCCTCGATTTGGATCAGTTCAAATTCGTCAACGACACCCTTGGACACGCCGCCGGAGATGAATTCTTGCAGGCGGTGGCCAGCCGTCTCATCGGGTGTCTCCGGCCTCACGACACGGTCGCGAGGTTCGGCGGTGACGAGTTCCTGATGCTCTGCCCCGATATCTGTTCCGCTGATCAGGCCCGCACGTTCGGCCGCCGGATCATCGCCGCCCTGGCCGAGCCACTACCGGTCTACGGCCGCACGGTGGCGCTCTCGGTCAGCATCGGTATCGCGCTGCACCCCGCGCACTCCGGGCCCGGCGCCGGTGCCGGTGACCTGGTCGCGGAAGCGGACCTGGCGATGTACTCGGCGAAAAGATCCGGCCGCAACAACATCGCCGTGTTCGACGCCGACCTGCGCCGCCAGGCCGCGGACCGGCTCAGCCTGGAAGCAGACCTCAGTCGCGCCCTGATCAATGACGAACTGCACTGCCACTACCAACCGATCGTGGACCTGCCCAGCGGGCAACTGATCGGCCTCGAGACGCTGCTGCGGTGGCGCAGCCCCACCCGAGGGACCGTGCTCCCACTGGATTTCATCCCCACCGCCGAAGACAGCGGACTCATCTGCCCGATGGGTGCGTTCGTGCTACGCACAGCCTGCCGACAACTGGCCACCTGGAACCAGATTGCATCCGGGAGCCTGCACATGTGGGTGAACATATCCCCCCGCCAGCTCAACGACGCCGGTTTCGCCGACACCGTCGAAGCGATCCTGCACCAGGCCGGCCTGCCCGCAGGGCAACTCGGGATCGAGGTTACCGAAAGCACCCTCATCCAAGACGCCACCACCGCCCGGGCCTGCCTGAGCCAACTGCGAGACCTCGGCGTCAGCGTGGCCGTCGACGACTTCGGCACCGGCTACTCCGCCCTGGCGCACCTGAAAAACCTGCCCGTGGATGTGCTGAAAATCGACCGCGGATTCATCACCGACATCAACGCATCACCCGCCGATAAGGGCATCGTCGCGGCGATCCTGGCCCTGGCCGACACCGTCGGCCTGCAGGTCACCGCCGAAGGCGTCGAAACCGCTGCCCAACGACACACGCTGCAAAACATGGGCTGCAGCGCCGCGCAGGGCTACCTGTTCAGCCGCTCACTGACCGCCGCCCAACTCACCGACCTCCTGCATGCTGACCCCGCGCCGATACTGCCCACCCGAGGGTGAAACACAACCCACCGCTCCACCGGTCGCCGGGGGTTCGCCCGGGTAGGTCGTACCGGACTGGAACCCAAGATCCAACTCGGCTGCGCCGTCCGACGGGTCGAACCGCCGGTTCCGATCATGCCAACAGCGGGTCAGCGTCTGGCAGCGATGTCGAGGGCTGCTGCTCTCGGCCTCGCTGCGGCGGTGGGCGTGCTCGGTGAGACGAGCGGGAACCCCCGGCGCAGAAGCACTGCGAACGCGATGAGACACGGCCATGCCCGGAACCCCCAGTGGTGACTGTTTGTCATCATGGGGGTATGCCGCACGCATTTCATTGCTTGGTTTCGGATAGGTCGGCTCGACCGGTTCCCGTCTTGATCGTGAGTGTCGGCGTGCCACGCGTGGTGCCTCCCGCATGGCGGTTGTATGAGTTGATGCTCGGCATCGGTTGGCAGCTGGCGGCAGCGCCGGTGTCGGAATCGGTGCCGGCTGTTTTCGACGCGCCGGTCGTCGCTGAGCTGACGATCGGGACGTGGGGGATGCGGCTGCGTATCCGCACCGAGGTGAACGACGGAGTGTTGACCGCAGACGCTGACGGACCACCAGATCTTCCCGCCGGTTGGTGGAGTGCGGTCGGTCGACAGGGTGGTCATTGCGCGGTGATTGTGGTGGATGTAATGGGTTTGGATCGCCGCCGGAAGCTGCGCAAGTATTTTGGATCGCCGCCGGAAGCTGCGCAAGTATGTGGACAGCGCCGCCAAACGTGGGGCCGTCCTCACCGGCCGGGCGGTGGTGATCGAAGGCGACGCCTGAGCGGGGCAGCGGGCTGCGCGGCGACCACGTTCGCGAGGGCGTAACGCATGCGCCGAGGGTGGGCGTACCTGTGGACCTGCTTCCAGACCCGCGCGGCCGTACTGGGGTGCGTCCGCCTGGTTGTCCTACCGCTCTGTTGCGAACGACGGCGTCCACATCGTCGGCGACGGGTTCCACCGCCGACGGGCGATGAACGCCGGTCGCCTCGGGTTGGCCACGGTGGCGTGTGAATTGGCGAGCTACTTGGCCGCTGTTTTGCACGGTATTTGGCACCATTCTCGAACCTCAGTTCGAGCACCACGACGCATCTGGGCGTGAACCACGGCAAGGTGGCCAAATAAGTCGCCAAAACGGCCAAAAAGCGTGCAAAAACTAGGCCACATACCGGGTTCTGGCTCAAGATTCGTGAGAGTAGCTGAAGCGGTCTCGCGGCCCAGTGACCGCACATTCTCCGTACGCCTGGCGTCGGACGCTGGATGTGCCGGTCCAGGGCACTATCAACTCGGCTCGAACCTAGTGCGCGGCACATCTGCAACACCGGTCACACTGCCATCGCCGATCAGCTTCACGAAACTTGAGCCAGAACCCGTTATCTGGCCTAATGTGACCACACTAATTGGCCACGGTCTCTGGCGTACGCACACCCGACGAGGCCACTCACTGATCCATCTTCGCAGTTCAGGCGCCTGCAGGGCAATGCCGGCGCAGTGGCCATGCGGCCATTTAGCGTGGTCAAACTAGGCCACTTATCATGGAAGAAGACAGTCGACGGTCTCGGAGTGTGCCGGGTGGTCCGCGCCGCGGCATGCGGGTGTCGATCCTGATCCTGACGGCCCGGGTGGAGCTGGACGCGCGGGTCGCCGGACTGGACGCGGGCGCAGACGACTACCTGGCCAACCCGTTCGAGCTCGAGGACCTGCTGGCCAGGTTGCGTGCGCTGCTGCGGCGAGCACCGACCGAACCGTCCAGCCCCGACGGGCAGGTACTTGTTGAGGGGTTTGCGCCATTGACACCGAAAGCAGACGCCTGGACCCCGACGGCATCCATCGCGATCCCGCCGTGACAACCCACTGAACTCCCACATTCGCCTTTAGCCCGCCGAGTCCTCCACATGCATCACCGCGGGCAGCTTTTTTGCGATTGTTAGGTTGAGTTTTTCTCTGCGCGGTGTTTACGGATTCGCCAGATGACGACGGCGGCCAGGACGATTGCGGCGACGACGATGGCCGCGGTGGTGCCCGCCGTCTTCGCGACCCGTTGGTAGGAGTTGCCGGCGAGGTAGCCGAGCAGTGTGAAGCCGACGCCCCAGGTCAGACCGCCGGCGGCGTTGAACGCCAAAAATTTGAGGTACCGCATGCGAGCTGTGCCCGCCAGGGCGGGCATGACTGCGCGGAAGAACGCCACAAACCGGCCGAGGAAGATGGCCGCGCCGCCTCGGCGGCGGAGGAAGTCTTGGGCGTCGTCAAGGCGTGCCCGCCGTTTGTTGAAGACTTTGAGGTTGAGCAGTCGAGGGCCCAGATGCCGGCCCACCTCGTACCCGACGGTGTCTCCGACGATGGCGGAGGCTACGACGATGAGCGCGATAAGCCACAGCTGGACGTGCCCGCGGCTGGCGATCACCCCGCCGAGAACGGCCGCCGTTTCGCCGGGGATGAGGAAGCCGATGAACAAGGCGTCTTCGGCGAAGACCAACACGGCAACGATCAAATACACCAGCGCGCCTGAAACGTTGAACAAGCGGTCCAGCAGCGCAGTCACCGCACACGTCCCAAGAGTCGACCAGTGCGTTTTGCCATCATGCGGTTGCCTTCCATCTCATCGGCCATGCGGTTGGAGGCCTGACCTGAACTGGACACCCAGCGCTGATCCCCTTTCATCCTCCGCAACAATCGTTACGCCCATGATGCGAGCGCTGTGAACCCGTCGGGCAGGGTGCGCCGCCCTGGCGGTAACTGCGCCTGGGCGTCATGACCTTCGGCCAGGGTGACCTCTACGCCTCCGGTCATTCCTGCGGCGGCGTTGTAGAGAAACGAGGCGACGGTGGACAGGGTGGTGAACAGCAGGATGTTGATCGCTCCAAGAATGGCGGCGACGATGAATACCCCGTTGGCGGTGATCAGCGGGCCGGGGTTGGTGGTGGCCAGCGTTGCGTAGGTGCCGTTGACGTTGTCCCATACGCCCAGGGAGCCGAAGGACAGATAGAGCACGGCGACGATCAGCATCCAGACGAAGAACATCACGATGCTGACGATCAGGCTGACCTTGAGCATCGCCCAGGGGTCGATGCGCCGCAGTTCCAGGGGCGCCTCGCGTATCGAACGGCGTCGGGCGGTCCGCAGTTGGGTGCCTGCGTCGGCGCGTGCAGGGTTCGCGGTGACGGGCAGTGAGCCGGGCGCGGTGGGGCGGCTCATTGGTCGGCCAGGTGGGTGATCAAACCGCCGACGCCGATGCCGATGCCGATGGTGAGGACGAGGGTGATGGCGAGCGCGGCGGCGATGGTCCAGGTGCGTCCACGAGGTGCCATGGTCGTGCTGTCGTGACGAAACGCCGGTGCGGTCCCGATGACGGTGCGGCGTAGCAGCCGGTTCAGCAGGTAGGCCAGCAGGTAGTAGTACAGGCAGGTGACCAGCAGGTTGTAGGCCAGGCCATGCTGGAGCCGCCGGGCGGAGGTCAAGGTGGGATTGCTCAGGTCGAAGGCGATGCGGCCGCGGGAGCGCAACGCTCGCAGCAGGCCCCATTCGTCGCCGCCCTGGGTGGCGGTGGTGTCGTAGCCGGTCCACTCGCTCTTGCGGAAAGCGATGTTGGTGGCGGAACCGTAGATCACCCGGCCGGTGATGGTGGCGACGAGGTGCACGATGTGGAACACCAGCCAGGTGTAGATCGCGGCCCACCGGGGCGCTCCTTGGAACTGGCACGGGCCGGCCACGGCGACACAGTCAGGATCTGCGCGCAGCTTCCGGTCGATCTGGGTGAGCCAACCTGGGGTGAAGACCGTGTCGGCGTCGGTGGAGATGACGATCTCTCCGCGGGCGGCCAGGGTGCCGGCTTGCCGGGCCCAGCACACTCCGGGGCGGGTTTGGTGCAGGACGGTGGCTCCATGGGCGCGGCCGATCTCGGCGGTCCGGTCGGTGGAGTTGTTGTCCACGACGATGACTTCAACCGCGTCGGTGAAATCCTGACGCGCCAGTGACTGCAAACATGCAGGGAGGTAGCCGGCCTCATTGAAGGCGGGGATCACGACGCTGAATCGGGGCGCGGGGTGCTCGTGGCTGTGGCCGAGCATGGTCTCTCCTGAGGTCGATTTTCCAGACGCCTGGTCCATATCAGACACTGCGAAAGGTGCTGGAGCGCAGCGTGTCTGGTGTGGGTGACCGGCGCAAAACGGGGGTGCCGGCGCCGACGTCGATATCGATGTCGATGTCGGCGAGCGGGTGGATCGGGCAAGTGCGGTTTCTACAGGCCCAGGTTTCGGGCCAGTTCCTGCACCGCGGGGGTCACCGCGGCCAGGAACCGGGCGAACGCGATGGTGGCATCACCGGCGGCAGCGGCGGCGGCTGCGGCGATCACCGCGCACACCGCGATCATCGCCGGCCAGTTCTTCGGGGGTGGGAGTCGCAGCGCCTGGACCCGGGCGAGCACGTTGAGCCGCTCGAAGGCCAGCGCGGTGCCCGGGCGCCGGGCGGCGGCCACGGCGGCCCGGGCCAGTGCCTGCGCGGCCAGGCGCCGGTCCCCGCAGGCCAGTCCTGCTTCTTCGTCGGCCCACCGTTCGCAGGTGTAGGCGACATCGTTGCGGACCCGCAGCAGCAGCGGGTTGACCGCGGCGGCCAGCGCGGCGATCCGGCGGTAGCGGTGATGCCGGTGCTGCAGGTGGGCCCGTTCGTGGGCGAACATCACCCGCCGTTCAGTGGCCGAGAGAGCGTGCAGCATCGCCGCGGTGACCATGATGCGGCCACCGTCCCGGGAGGGAACAGCGATCGCGCTGGGATGCTCGCCGGGAACGATCAGCAGTTCGGTGTCAGGGGCGCTTTGGCACAGCTGTTCCGCGGCGCACAGATCCAGATGCTGACGGCGGGCCGTGCGGATGAGCTGCACTGCGGACACCAGCAGCGCCGCCGCGGCCAGGGCACCGGCCCAGGGTGGGATCGGGTCGGAGCGGATCCAACGCAGCCGCGAGATCTCCGCATCGCCGGGCCACTGCGGCAGCCACCCGACGGCGCTGGCGGCCAGCAGCGACAGACTCCAGACACCAGCGGCACCGGCTGCGGCGGCGGCCGCGGTCAGGGTCCTGGTCGCCGCTCGCGGCGGTAACCGCTGCGCCACCCACGGTGAGAGGACCGCCAGGACGATGCTGAGCGCCAGCGGCAGGTACACCGAGAGCCTCATTGGCTTTGCTCCGGAGACGGTGGGTTCCACGCCAGTTCCTGGAGTTGGTGGCGTAGTTGCCGCACCGCCGGATCGGCGGCGTCCATTCCGGCCAGGAAGTGTTGCAGCACACTGGTCTGGTCCACCCCGGCACTGACCACATCGTGCAGGACGTCCCGCATCCGCTGAGCTGCGTATTGGGCGGCGTCCCGGGTGGGGCTGTAGACGTGACTGCGGCCGGCGGCCTCGCGGCGCACCTGATCCTTGTCCAGCAGACGGATCAAAATGGTCGCAACCGTGGTGTAGGCCAACGCGCTGATGCCGGAGTCGGTCAATGCCTGCTGCACCTGCGCCGGAGTGAGAGGTCCGTCCGCGGCCCAGAGCACCCCGAGCACCTCGGACTCCAACGCGCCGTTGGCCCGTTTGTGGGCGGCTTCACCGCCCTTGCCGCCGCGTCCTCGCATCGCCGTCCGTCCCCTGTTGTCATACCGCCGTCACGTGTGTGACCACACCCCCAGTAAACTACACCTTGTAGTAGCTTGGGGTGATGTTCGTGGAGAAAACCAGCCCGGTCGGCCCGGCGCAGCACCCGTCGGGCACCGATCGGGTCGCGGCCGGGTTTGAGTGCTTTTCCGGTGACCTGGTGGCTGCCCCTACCCGGCCGCGCCGTCAGTGGGAGCAACTGGAACAGGCGATGTGCGCCTGGCCGGCCCGGTGGGTCAGTGTGCTGGCCGCGGTGTTCACGCTGGGTACTTGGACCGGCGGGCACGTCGGCGCACCGTCCCGGGTGCTGATCGTGATGTTGGTGCTCCTGGGTGTGCTGGCCTTGACGACCCGGCCCGGTTGGCAACTCCTGCGCCGCAGTGTTCGCACCGAACACCTCCTGGGCACGGTCGGTGTTTGCGGCGCGGTGGTGTTCCTGCTGTTGGTTTTGCAGGTGGTGCTGGCCGGTCCACTCACCGGCGCCGACGTTGCGGTCAGCCATCTGGCCGCAGGTGTGCCGCACGGGACGCTCTACCAGGTGGCCGAGCTGGTCAGTGCGATCGGCCAGGTCCCGGTGCAGGCCGGCGCTCTGTTGATCCTGGCCGCGGTCGTGGCCAGGCGCGCTCGGCGGTGGCGGCCGCTGCTGATCGCGGCGGCGGCGGTGATGGTGGTGGGTGTCAGTGTCGGGGTCGGGAAGCTGCTGCTGGGCCGAGGCCGTCCCGACGAGGAGGTGCGGGCCCTGCATGTCGGGGGCAGTTCCTTTCCCTCCGGGCATACCACCACCGCGGTGGTCCTGGGCGGTGTGGCGGCGTGGCTGATCGGGCAGCACGCCGGCCGGGTGGTGCGGCGCCTGGGCCAGGGGCTGGCCGTGGTGTGGGCGCTGCTGATCGGAGTGGACCGGTTGTACCTGGACGTGCACTGGCTCACCGACGTCCTGGCCGGCTGGGCCCTGGGTACTGCGTTGCTGTGCCTGCTGCTCACCGCGGACCGCCCGATGAGCAGGATCATCGACCTACCCGGACGAGAACATAAAGACCGCAGCCGGTCTGAGCCCCACCGCGCCGCCGCGGTGAACCAGTCATGTTGATGCGCAATGCCGTCGCCGATCGGCGGTCACAGCGGACGGCGAATCACCGTAGGTGGGTGCGGTGGCTGCGCCGAGGCCTGTCGACGGTGGGGTCGATGGTGCTGGCCGCGGTGCTGGGCGTGACCACTCTGGCGGTGCTGACCCCCTCCGGCGGCGACGCCGAAGCCCAGATCCAGGCTCTGGCCGCCGCCCACGGCACCGTCGATACCGCCGGCGCGGTGCCCCCGTTGTTCGCTCGAGCACTCGTGGCCTCCGAGGACGCCCGGTTCTACTCCCATCACGGCATCGACCCGCAAGGGGTACTGCGAGCAGCAAGTACCGCCCTGCGCGGCGGAGTCGACCAGGGCGGGAGCACCCTGGATCAGCAGCTGGCCAAACAGTTCTACACCTCCGGGCACGGGCCGATCGCCGACAAGGTGACCCAAGTGGCGGTGGCCGTCAAGCTCGATGCGTCCTACTCCAAAGAGCAGATCCTGGAGATGTACGCCGCCACCGTGTATTTCGGTGCGGGCTTCTACGGCCTGCACGCCGCCTCCTGCGGATACTTCGCCATCCTGCCGAGCCAGTTGACCCAGGGGCAGGCCGCGATGCTGGTGGGCCTGCTGCCGGCCCCGAGTAACTACAACCCGATCACCCACCTGACGCTTGCCCGGCGACGGCAGCAGCACGTCCTTGACCGGCTGGTCGCCGTGGGCGCGCTCACTGCGCACCAAGGCGCCGCCGACTACGCCGCGGCGTTACAACTGGATCCGGCGCCCCGGTCGGCCCGGGGATGCTGACCCACATCAACCCCGGCAGATGCGGCGGTGCGGCCGTGCGGGACGCTGGCCCCCAGCTGGGCGTCGGTCGTCGTGGTACAGCAGTTCACTGGCCGCGTCCTGCAGGAAACTGACCCCCGCACAACACCAATAGGTTCCGGCTCAGCGGTCGTCGTGCTTGGCCGCGACGTCCGCGTCGAATCAGTCGGCGAAACGTCAGTAGAGGTCTGGTGCACCGGCGGACCACGCTGACCATCACGGTCTTTCCCCGGCGGTGTCGGGATGGGTGAGCAGCGCGGCCAGCAGCTGCTCCTCTTCCGGACCGAGTTCGGCGACGAATCGCGCCAGCACACCGGCCTTGCCTGCGCCGACTTCCAGCAGTCGCCGCATCTGCCGGGCGGCGACCACATCCTCGAGGGCATCGGCGGGTGCGGCCAGGGTGTATCGGTAGGCGCGGCCGTCACGGGACTGGCGCAACGCTCCCTTGCCGGCCAACCGGCTCAGTGTGGTCATGACGGTGGTGTAGGCCCGGCGTCCGGGTAGCGCCTGTTGGACCTGCGCCACGGTGACCGGACCGCCGGCACCGGCAACCACGGCTAAGACCTGGTGTTCCAAGCCGCCGGGCTCACCGCGGGTCGACATCGGTTGTTCGCCTTCTGCTTTTTACCGCAGTACTCCTCATCGGGTAACCTCCACCTACTACGGTTGAGTGTAGTACTACTGCGGCTTCGTGGTTCCGGCGTTGACGACCGATGGGAAAAGTCGCATGACTGCACATCGTGCGGCCCTACCGCGCACACGGCAGGCCGCCGCGGACGGGTCGATCGCTGGGTATCACCGGTGAGCACACTGTCGTATCTGGAGGCCGTCGTCGTCGGCGCGTTGCAGGGGATCACTGAACTTTTCCCGGTCTCCAGCCTGGGTCATTCGGTGATACTTCCGGCGCTGATCGGTGGTTCCTGGGCGAAGGATCTGGATGTGTCGGCCCCGGAATCGCCGTATCTGGCGTTCATCGTCGGGTTGCATGTGGCGACCGCGCTGGCGTTACTGCTGTTCCTGTGGCGGGATTGGGTGCGGATCATCGGCGGTTTCTTCACCTCGATCCGGGACCGGCGGATTGCCACCGATTCCCAGCGGCTGGCCTGGCTGATCGTGCTGGCCACCATTCCGGTGGGCATCGCCGGGCTGCTGCTGGAGCACCTGTTCCGTACCGTGCTAGGCAAGCCGATGCCGGCGGCGGCGTTCCTGTTCGCCAACGGGCTGGTGCTGCTGCTGGGTGAACGGCTCCGCCGCCGGGCGCCGGTCGGCGTACCGGCCGCCCCGGTCAGTGCCCCCGCCGACAGATCCGCCGGCTCCGCCCAAGCCGCTGATCTGGACGCCGGTGTGGAAGGGCCGGAGGCGGACCTGCGGTCCGACCAGCGGTTGGCCACCATGACCTTCAAGCGGGGGGTAGTGATCGGCTGCGCGCAGATCCTGGCTCTGTTGCCGGGGCTGAGCCGCTCCGGCGTCACCATGGTCGTCGGGCTGACCCAGGGACTTTCCCATCGGGACGCGGCGAGGTTCTCGTTCCTGCTGGCCACCCCGGTGATTTTCGCCGTCGGCGCTCTTAAAGTCCCGAACCTGGTGGGCCCGTTGGGTGCCGGGATCCACGGTCAGATCCTGGCCGGCAGCCTCGCCTCCTTCATCTGTGCCTATGTGGCAGTGCGGTTCTTGGACCGCTACTTCCGTACCCGCACGCTGGTCCCGTTCGCGCTGTACTGCCTTCTCGCCGGTGCCGGCTCTTTCCTGGTCCTGGCGCTGCGCTGACCAATGTCCGCCGTCCGACAGCGGCGACCGGACGCCGGCTGGCCCCGGTGCGGCGGGATTCCCCGCATTGTCAAGAACCGTGAAGGTTGATCCGAACAGCGAAGGAGCGCCCAGTGGCCAGGGAATCGGCGACGGTCGAACCGGCGGGGCGGCGCGGCTGGCTGACTCCCAACGTTCGGGTGTTGTCGGGAGTCAGCTTCCTGCAGGACGCGGCCAGCGAATTGCTGTATCCGATCCTGCCGATTTTCCTGACCGTGACCCTGGGCGCCCCGGCAGCCGTGGTGGGGGTGGTGGAAGGCGTCGCCGAGGGGGTGGCGTCGGTGACCAAGGTGTTGTCCGGGCGGGCCGCGGATCGGACCGCGAAACGCCCGCTGATCGCCGCGGGCTACGGCCTGGCCGCGGTCGGGAAGTTGATCCTGGCGATGGCCGGGACGTGGCCGATGGTGCTGGTCGCCCGCAGCGTTGATCGCCTCGGCAAAGGCATCCGCGGAGCTCCTCGGGATGCGCTGCTGCTGGTCGGCGCCGACCCGGCGCACCGGGGAAAGATTTTCGGTGTGCACCGGGCGATGGACACCCTGGGCGCTGTGGTGGGGCCGGCCGTGGGTCTGCTGCTGTACGAGCTGCTCGGCCACCGGATCCGGCCGTTGCTGATCATCGCGGTCATCCCGGCGGTGATCTCCGTCGCGCTGGTCCGCGCGGTCCGGGAAGACCGGACCGCCACCACACCGTCGGTCAACCCCGTCAAGGCAGCAGCGACGCCGATGCCGAAGCGGCTGCGGTCGTTGATCGCGGTGCTGACGGTGTTCTCGTTGGTCAACTTCCCCGACGCGTTGCTGCTGCTACGCGCCCACGATCTGGGGTTGTCCACCGGCAATGTGATCGCCGCGTACATCGCCTACAACCTGTTCTATGCGCTCCTGGCCTACCCGGCGGGTGCCTTGTCCGACCGGATTGCCAAACATCTGGTCTTCGCCGCGGGTCTGGTCTTCTTCGCGGTCGGTTATCTCGGGTTGGGGCTGGTCAGCTCGCCCGGGTGGGTGTTCGTGCTGCTGCCGCTGTACGGCGGGTTCGCCGCCGCCACCGATGGGGTCGGCAAGGCCTGGATCGCCGGCTTGGCACCGCCCGGGCAGCAAGGCGCCACCCAGGGCCTGTACCAGGGTTTGACCGGGGGCGCGGTGCTGATCGCCGGCGTGTGGGCCGGCCTGGCCTGGGGAGAGGCCGGCCGGGTGCCGCTGCTGATCTCCGGTGGCGTCTCGGTGGCCCTGGCGGCAGCGCTGCTGATCGGCGGCCACCGACTCACACCCCGCCCCTCGCGTCACACGCAACCCGATTGAGCGAACACACGGCGACCGCGCCTCCCCGGTTTCAGCCGCCGGTGCGGGACAGCCACTCGGCATAGAACAGCCCAGCCCCCAGAGCGGCCGACATGGCCGCCAGCAGCCAGAACCGGACCATCACGGTGGTCTCGGTCCAGCCACCGACCTCGAAGTGGTGGTGGAACGGAGCCATCTTGAAGACCCGCACCTTGCGGGTCTTGTAGACGACGATCTGCAACACCACCGAAAGCATCTCCGCCACCGCCAGTCCGGCGATGACCACCATCAGCAGCTCGGTCCGGGACAGGATCGACAGGCCGGCGATCAGTCCGCCCAGCGCCAGCGAACCGGAGTCGCCCATGAAGATCCGCGCCGGATGGGCGTTCCACCACAGGAACCCGATACAACCGCCCAATGCGGCGGCGGCCACCACGGCGATGTCCAGCGGATCCCTGACCTGATAGCAGCCGTTCACGGCCGCGCCGGTCAGATCGGCGGTGCAACTCTTCTGAAACTGATAGAAGCCGATGAACACGTAGGTGCCCAGCACCATCACCGACGAGCCGGCGGCCAGCCCGTCGAGCCCGTCGGTGAAATTGACGGCGTTGGACCAGGCGGCGATCACCAGAATGGCGAATACCACGAAGCCGATCGCCCCGAAGGTGATGAATCTGAGCTCGCGCGCATAGGACAGGTGCATCGAGGCCGGCGTCAAACCGTTGCCGTTCTTGAACAGCAGGGCCAGCACCGCGAACGACCCCGCGACGAACGTCTGGCCGATCAGCTTGGCCCGCTTGCCCAGGCCGAGGCTGCGCTGCTTGCGGATCTTGATGTAGTCGTCCAGCATGCCGACCACGCCGAGTCCGGTGGTGAGGTACAGCAGCAGCCAGCCGGAGGCGGTGGGTCCACCGCCGCCGCCGGCCAGCTGCACGATGATCGACGTCAGATAGCCGACCCACATCGCGATGATGATGGCCGTGCCGCCCATGGTCGGCGTGCCCTGCTTCTTCAGGTGGGTCTGCGGGCCGTCGTCGCGGATCTCCTGGCCGAAACCTTGCCGGGCGAAAACCTTGATCAGGTACGGGGTGAGCAGGATGGACACGATCAGCCCGACGACCGCGGCGATCAGGATCGACTTCACCTGCTCTCCTGCTCCTCCGGCGGGATCGCGCCGGTCGGTGTGTCCACCGGTTCGACCACCGGCCCTGCCAAGTCCAGGGTGATCGTCGACAGGTTCCTCAGCTGACCGGTGACCACGCGGTACCGCCCGGCCGAGCGGGACCGCTGTGACCAGGACGACGGCATCAGGTCCCGATCGCGGATGAGCACCTCCAGCGCTTCGACGGCAGAGACGATCTCACTGCCGTTACCTCCATGACACTTGCAGATGCGCACCCAAGTGCTGCTGGCTGCCTGGCCGGATCATCATCGCCGTTGCCCGACGCCCGGATATTCGCCGGCCAATTGCTGCAAAAGAAGACGCGCGCGGTCACACAATTTGCCGTCAACCCGGGTCAGCACGGCGATCCGAATGCGACGCTCGGTCATGGCTGCTCGGTGAACAAATAACAGGGCCTGCTCTGGCTGGTGGCTAGTTGACGCAACCGACGGTGTGGGCGGTGATGGCCGAGGCCGAGGGGCCAGGGTGCGCCGGCGCCGGCGCCACCGCGGTGGGAGTCGGTCGTGGGGCAGGGGCAGGGGCGGGGTTCGCGGGGGTCGGCGCGGTCAGGTCCTGCCCGGCGATGATCAGGATGTGACCCGGCGGGATGGAAGCGTCTTGGCGCGGGTGGCCTTTGCCGTGCAGCACGGTGCTGACCGCAGCCGCGGCGGCTCGGCCGCCGACCGGGTAGGCGATGATGGTGCCGGCGTGCTGGGCGGCGGCGGTGATACCCGGGAAGTCGGTGATCTGCCCGCGGGTGAATCCCGCCGCTATCAGCGAGTCGGCCACCGTCGCTGCCACCCTGGCGGTGTCGGTGGCGTTCTGGACGTCGACGGTGACCGAGGACAACTTCATCGATGGCGCCGGCGCGACCGGCATAGGCGCCGGCGCCGCGGCGGGGCGGTCCAGGGCCGCGAAGAACGTCTTGATCTCGGCCGGGTCGGTGGCCAGCGCGTCGGGATGGGCGGCATCGGCCCCGTGGGTGGGCATCGTCTGGAAGGTGACGTTGCCGCCGGAGAGGTCGGCCAGTTGCCCAGCGAAGCTCAACAGGTCAAAACCGTTGTCCAGGACCAGTGATTTGCTGGCGGCGGTGAGCAGCGCGGCCAGCTTGGCCGGGGAGGTCAACGTGCCCACCGACAGCATCTTGCTGGTGGCGCCGGCCAGGAAGGCCTGCTGTCGGCGCACCCTGTCCAGGTCGCCTTGCGGCAGTCCGTGCCGTTGCCGGACGAACGCCGTGGCCGCTTTGCCGGAGACTTCCTGCGGTCCAGCTTTGAAATCGGCTCCGGAGTAAGGATCGTTGACGGCGTGGTTGAGGCAGACCGGGACCCCACCCAGGGCCAGCGACAACTGGTAGAACCCGATGAGGTTCACCTCGGCGTAATGATCGATCTTCAGGCCGGTGAACGCCTGCACGATTCTGATCAGCATGGCCCGGCCGGCCTCGTTGGACGCCCGGGTCCGGGCGGGACCGTCCGGGACGGACGTCGCCAGGTGTTGCTCGGTGTAGAACTTCGCCGCCCCGTAGAAGGAGTTGATCTTGTTCGGTTTGTGGACGCCCTGGGTGCCGTCGCTGTAGGGGCCCTTGACGGTGGTGGTGACTGACCAGGGGATCCAGGTATCGCGGGGCAAGGACACCGCGGTGGCCCGACCGCCGCCGGGCGGGATGTGTACCACCATGATCGTGTCGGTGTTGACGCCGCCACCGTCGGCTTGGGTGCTGACGTCGGCCAGTTCCGTTGCCGTCAGCGGGTTTCCCAGCTGATCGGTCCGGGAATCGGAGCCGACCAGCAAAATGTTGAGCCCACCGCGGAACAGCACACCGGTCTCGCCGGCGTTGCTGACACCGCTGCTGCTGGCCACCGCGGTGGTGGCGGTGGCGGCGAAACCCCACACCAGCGCCCATCCCACGAACAGGGCCACCGAAAGGGCGACGGCGACGAGTCTGCCGGCGAACAGGCCCGTTCGACGACGCCGCACCGCCGGATCGCCGACCCGCCCCGGCGCAGCTCCTACAGATATCGGCGCCTCGCCCGATCGATAGCCGGTCGGCGTCGGACCCGCGTCGCCCGGTACGGCCGGGATGTTCCCGATGCCCGGCCGGTCGGCCGGCTCATGGGATGCGGCGAAGTCCGACCAGACCGGGCGTACCGACTGCTGACGCGCCGGATCATCGGGTGCCCCTTGACCCTTGCGCATTATGGCCGGATTCCAGGGGCGGCGTTGCGATGACCGGACGGCACTGCCGGAGCGGGCGTGTCTGCGGTGGCTGGTGCTGCCGAGAGCTGCTCGGCTCGGCGACGCCGCGAAATCCGCCGCAGCCGCCTCACCGCGGCCAGCGCACCGATGGGCGTGAGCAAATCCGACACGGTCAACCCGTGACCGGGAATGGGCACCCACAGCACCGGCCCCTCCAGCGGGCCGTTGACCAACGGCCACACCAGGGAACCGAGCAGCAGCAACAATGGCCACCGCCGCCGACCGGACCGGACCGAAGCGACCCCGCCGATAACCATCGCCGCGGCGGCCATCCCAGCCGACACGATCAGGGCCACGCCACTCATGACCGGCCCTGCCCGCTCAGTGGACGCCGGCCAGATCGATGCGTCGTCACCGTGCGGAGCACACCCAGCGCGAGCGTCAGCACAGTCCCGACGGCCAGCGTGGGGAACAGGCCCACGACGCCGAGCAGGGCGACACTCCTCCCGTGCGCACTGGTCAAGATCTGCCTCAAGACGGCGAGCGGACCGAACACCAGCGGCGGCTGCACCATCGCGGTGAACAACCCCTCGCGGCGGACCATCACCACCGCACAGGTGACCCCAAGGACAAACCCGATACGCAGGCCCCACCCGAGAACGGCGCCGGTGACCGTGTCGACCACGACGCCGGATCCGGTCAGTGCGCAGGCGATCAGTACTGCCGCCGGCCCAGACCATCCCGGACGAGTACCGCCCTGGCTTGCTGCGCTCTGCATGTTCCATCTGGTAGAAGATGCAGCGGTGGGCATTGTGCTCCTCAACGGTGGGCGGCTTCGGAAAAGGGATTTACCGCTGGGGCCTCGGAGCGCCCGGCGGGACACATCCCGGCGCGCCGAGTTGCAGGGTCGGGCCCGGCGTCGTTCAAGGACGAACTGTTCTGATGAGCCGGGGATCGCACCAGCAGGGCAATGCCGAGGACAATCACCGCGGCCGCAGCTGCAGCGGCCACGATTGGGCCCGGGCTGGTGGGATGAGGTTCGTGCAGCAGCACAACACCGGCGACGACCGCGACGGCGGGGTCGATGACCGTGATGCAGGCCAGCGCCGCGGCGAACCCTCCCACCCGGTAGGCCGCCCGGGTCAGCAGCAAACCAAGTGAGGCGAACACGGCGATGCCCCCGACGGCCAGCACCAGCATCGCGATGGCCTCCGATCGGCTGTTCGCTCCCACCACCATGCGGACCAGCACCGACGCGGTTCCGAAGCTGACGCCTGCACTGCCGGCCAGGACCATCGACCGAACTCGGTCAGGGACCACGCGAGCGGCTCGAGCGGCCACGCAAATCAGAAGGCCCGGCACCACTAGCACAGCGAGCATCGACGCCCACCCCGCGGAGCCGACACCTGCGGCGGTCCGGCTATGGAAAGCGACCAGCAGCGCACCCAGCCCCAGCACGACCAGAACAGACCCAACGACCTCGCCGCGCTGAACGCGGTGCCGCCGCAGTGCCGCCGCCAGCGGAACGGCGAACACCAGTCCGGTCACGCCCAGCGGCTGCACCAACGACAGCGAGCCCCTGGACAAGGCGAACACGTGCAACGCGGCACCCAGTCCGCTGGCGGTGACCGCGGCCAGCCACCTCGGCCGGTGCGCCAAATTCCACAACAGTCGAGGATGGATCAGCCGGTCATCGGTGCTTCGATCGGCGTCCAGATGTTGCAGCGCCGCGCTCACGGCGTAGCACCACGCGCCGGCCAGGGCAGCGAACACAGCCGCGGTCACCACAGCCGCACCATCCTGTACTGCGCAGACGCCGCATCGCGCAGACCACGCCGCCCAGTTCTCGCCACCCCCCTACCCTACAAGCTGTAGTGACCGACGGGAAAAGTCTGTGGTAAGGGCGACAACATGCACCGTGGGCGCTCCGGTGAACGCCGGATGACTCCGGCCGCCGAACGAACGCTTCCACGCTTCGATGCGATGAACAGTCCCGACCGATCGAGCGTAGAGGTGCGCGGCTAAAGGGTGCCTGGCAGCAGCCGTTCGACGAGTCGTAGGAACGCTCCGGTGGCGTCCGCGGCGGCCACGGTGGTGGCCACGCCGAGCAGTACCACAGCGCCGGCGATCATCCGTCGACGAGGAGCAGGCGCATGGTGCAGAGCCGCGACCCGGGTGGTGACAGCCAGCCGGTGGAACGCCAAGGTTTCGCCGCGGCCGACCGAGGCGGTCGCCAACGCCGCCCGTGCCAATGACCGGGCCGCTATTGTCCGGCTGCCCACCGTTTCGGCCGCCGTCTCATCGGCGCACCGCTCGAGCAGCAGGGCGACGGTGTCCCGGGCCGTCCTCAGCAGCGGGTTCAGGGCGGCGGCCGCACCGACCATTGCTCGCTGCCAGGAATGCCGTCCCTGCAGGTGCGCTCGTTCGTGGGCCAGCAGTACCGCGCGTCCATCGGCGTCCAGAGCGGTCAGCATGCCGGAGGTCACCACGATATGGCCGCGCCCGCGGAACCGGGCGGGAACGGCCACCGCGTGCGGTTCCGCGGCCGCGACGACGACCAGTTCCTCGGCGGCGTTGTCGTCGCACAGACCGCGCATCACTCGGTGGATCCAGCGGCGGCGCCGCTGCAGCTCGACCAGCCGGTAACCGCCGACGGCGAGCACGGCAGCCGCGGCGGCCCCGACCCACACTGGGACCGGATCGTGGAATGAGATCAACCCGACCGCGTGCTCGGTCACCTCCGGCGCCTGTTGCAGCAACGTCGCTGCCAGCAGCACCAGGCCCCACGTAGATGCGGCCGCGACCAGCACGGTCGCAGTGACCAGCGCCGGGGTGACCGTGCGAGGGGACAACCGATGCGCCAGGGGACGGGACAGCGCGCTGAGGAGCACCGACAGCAGCAACGGTAAATACACCGAAATCGTCACTGCGCGGCGTCACCGCCCAGCAACGCCCGCAGCGCCGCTTCATCGGCCGCACTGAGCAAGTTGACGAAGCGCTGCAGGACAACCCCACGATCGGCGCCGCGACCCAACGCGGCACCCATCTGCTCCGCCGCCAGCTCTGCCGCGTCCTTGGTCGGCCGGTACCCGACGCCTTCATCGGTCCGGGCGCGCTCGAGCAGATTCTTCTCGCACAATCGCGTCAAGATGGTGTGCACCGTGTTGTAGGCCAGCCCACCCGGCACCGCCGCCTGCACCTGGGACGGCGACAACGGACCGCCCGCAGCCCACAAGGCGGCCAAGATGTCACCTTCTAGCTGGCCCGATCCCCGGCGCGGGGCGCCGTTGGCGCTTGAACTCATGACCTGTCTCCTCCAGGAAAAACCACGCAATTCCTACACGCTGTAGGGTTATTGTAGGCCCTTGAACACTCACCGACCGCTGGTCAGGCAGGACGTCGAGCGAGCAGATGCCGGCCATCCACCGCTGCCGCAGCGTCCTCCACTGTTCAGTGTCGATCGGAACCCAACAGGTCCATTGGAACCCAACAGCCAGGAGGAGGTGGCCCGTGAGGGTGACCAAGTGCCACCGCCCGTGGTGACCGGACGGGCGCAGCTCGTTCCTACCGCGAAGCCCGTGCCACCGGCCGACTCAGCTGCCCAGGACCGCCACTTAGCCCCCACGCCGGCCGCTGTCCCCTCACGACGCCACCCCCGGCCACAGCGGGAGGCATCGCTGGAAGTCAAACGCATCGACCCGTGGTCGGTGCTCAAGGTGAGCCTCATCGTCGGAATCGTGATGCTCTTCATCTGGCTGCTGTTCATCGCCGTCCTATACCTGTCCTTCAACTCCGCCGGCGTCTGGGCCCAGGTCAACGCCACCTACCGCACCCTGGCCACCACCAGCACCGGACCGCTCATCACCTTCACCGGAGTGCTGCTCGTGGCCGCCGCGATCGGCGTGGTCAACATCGTGCTGTTCACAACCTTCTCCACCATCGCCGCCGGCCTCTACAACGCCGCCACCGGCATGACCGGCGGCGTACAAATCACCCTGGCTCAACGGCAATGACACCAGCCACACAGCCCGACTCGACCGTCGGCGGTGGCCGAGCCCCATCAACGATGAACAACACACCCAAGCGCACCCCACACCTCGCGACGCCGGACCGAAACCAGCAACCACCGCGCATCGGCCACCGGCCGGCCGCGCGGACCTTCAACGACTATCCGGCGTGAGCTCGGACCGAACGATCCAAATCACCCAACGAGCCGACTTCCCACCACCAACAGACACCCCGGGCATCGGAAGCGCATGGTTCATCAAGGACGTCACCGCCTGGGCAGAGCGGACCGGCCGAACCTGCAATGGGACGCTCTGACCGACGAGATCTCCGTCGACCGTCCAAGTGCACGAAGAAGACCTGGCCGTCGCGCAGCCGTCGCGCACGGTCAGATGAACGAGGATCGTTGTCCCAGCATCGACTGTTCACGGTGTAGCAGTGTGGGCGTCGAGCCGGTGGCCGTCCCGCCGGTTTTGCCCAGTCCGGAATTCGCAGCGGCGGACACGCGGTGCGATACCGAGGAAAACCGCGTCGCCCCCTACATGATGTAGGGATGCGAATGGTGTGGGTCGGGTCAGCGTCGGCACATCGGAGTCGGCGCGTCGCCGTGGGCAGCACGTGAGCAGCCCTGAAGCGGCGGCGGTGGTGACCAGAACTCCAGGTCTGGTTCGACGGTGGTCGAGCGAAGGCCGACGGCGGCTCCAGGATTTTTCGAATCGTTCGATGACCTCGTTCCATCTGATTTTGGGTGTGTTCGCGGTGCTGTTGGCGTTCGGTCTGACGATGGTGTTGGCGTCGTCGTCGGTGGCGGCGCTGCGATCCAAAACCGGCAACTCCTTTTCGATCTT
>JAABUK010004471.1_pt1 | contig 22680 bp, 1 predicted proteins | sample 5559141 | NCBI WGS metagenome assembly JAABUK01 (sample SAMN10711869, study PRJNA513367) | rock metagenome | isolation source: Antarctica rocks | place: Antarctica: Victoria Land, Pudding Butte nord | collected 2016-01-03
TAATAATATATTACTACTATTATTATAGTAATAAAATATCTAACTAAGTATATATATATATATATATATTCAATAATCCTAGAGAAGTATAAGGATCTCTATAACTAAAGGACGCTTATAGAAGCCTTCTATCTCCGCTACTATCTTTATTACTACTATAAATAGTAGTCGCTAATACTATAATATATAATTAATTAACTATGAAACTTATTATTACTATTTATATTACGATAGTATTCTATTTATAATATTAGTCTCTTATACTAATCCTTAACTTTATTTATATCTAATAACTTCTATTCTTCTTTATATACCTTAATAGTTAGTTATTTAATTATTAGTTAAAAGGGTCTCTTTAAGATATACTATTTTTAATAGTATTAGTAGGACTTAATTTAATTAAGGTTAGAGGAGTTTAATAGTTATAAGAGAATCATTAATCCTAGTATATTAAGAAGATCCTTCTATTATTATATATTATAGCTAAGGGTCCTATCTTATATTGAAAAGTACTCGCTATACCTCTTAATAACTTCCTTATAAAATAAGATTAATAATAGTAAAAGTATATATATCTAATAATAATATTAATTAACCCCTCCTTTAATATTCTTATTCCTTTTAAGTAGGATACTATTAGGCTTTAAAATATATTTAAGATATTAGCTTTTAGGTTTCTTAACTTACTTAGCTAGGAACTACTCCTTTATAACTTATTATTTTACTAAATAGTCTATATTTTAATAGTTAAGATTAGTATAGTAGGAAGCCTTATCTTTAGTAGTCTCTTTACTAAATATATAATATAAACTATATATTTTAGAAGTATAATAGTCCTAAAATATTATCTTAATATAGTTATAATACTATATATCTATATAATTTAAATAGTAGACCTTATCTTTCTAATATATAACCTAAATTTAACTTCTTAATTCTCTTACCTAAATTAATATCTTATTATTATATATTATTATATATTCCTTATCCTTTAGCTTTTCTAGCTATTTATTAATAAATTATAAGTATTTACGCTTTTATTCTAAACTTAGGGGAGGCTTATATTAGGGTAGATATTACCTATATCTAGCCCTTATAAAGGCGGAGTTAATAGCTACTAAAGATACTATATATCTAATCTTATATATAATAATAACCTAGGGCTTATACTATTAGAACTAATTCTTAGTAGTATTAATATAGACGTGGCGGCTACTATTGCTTAGTAACTACTTAGTAATACTATAGGAGCCTTCCGTAGGCTTAATAGCCCCTTAATAGACTTTTCAAAGACCTTCTCTATTAGATAATTAATTAATCTATATATACTAGAATTAATACTTATTAAATAGTAGTAATACTATACTATAGGCTTTATAATACTATTTAATTATCTTAGACTATTAAACCTATTAATACTACTCTTATAATATTAATAATCTAACTAGAGTCCTCTAGTAGGAGCCTATTATAAATCCCTTATCTATAACTAACCTATATCTTAATAATAATAATAAGGCTCTTAATAATAGAACTATATAAATACCTTTATACGCTATAATAGCTATCTATTAAAGCCTTTAATAATACTAATAACTTTACTATTATATAAGTACTACGTTTCTTACTAAGACTACTAATAGTCTTTCTTATAACTACTATTATAGCGTCCCTACTAACTCTTTCAATGCTACTACTTAATTAGAACCTTATTTTATTAGCTAATTAGATTTATAAGTTCGTTAATACTACTAAATAAGCCTATAAGTATAAAGTACTAGAGACTATAAGATATAATATTAATTATATTATTAAATTCTACAAATAATTAGAAAGATCTAGATACTTAGAAAGCTTTAAAGTATATACCTAATATTCTATATCTATTAAGCTACTACTCTTTCCATTTAACTAGGCTATTAATAGCTTAATATTTTAGAAACCTATTAAGTATTTTACTAAGAGTATTAAATACTATTAAAGTCTTCCTTAGCTCTAAGTATACTTTATAAGGTATCTAGCTATTATAGTAGTAGGAGTATTAGATTCCACCTCTCCTAATAATAGGAGTACTAATCCTTCTAATAAGATTATAAATCCTACTACTACTTAAGATATATTAGCTAAGGAAGCTATTTATAAGTATCTTATTAGACCTACCCTACCTTTAGTTATAAGTAAAAATATTAGATTTACTAAAGTATAATATATTAAGCTTCATAAAATAATTATTAGTATTATATCCTATCCGCTAGCTATAAATCCTATTATAAATCCTATTATAGATATAAATAATAATATACCTAAACTTAATTCTAATAATATTAATTATTTTAATCTATTTTATAATAACAAGTCTTTTAATACTACCTTTACTATTAAGTATACTATAAAGGTAATATACTTTCATAATATCTATATATTTAAAAATTAAATTAAGGATATTATTTATATAAAAGGTAATACTATTATTTATTAAAACCTTTAATTATATCTTTATAAAATAGCCTTAAGCTAGTATACCTTAGAGCTTAAAGAAAGTAATAAGCGCCTTATTACTTATAATATTAATAAATAGTATTATCTATTAATATTACGCTAGAAGACGCCTTATAATATTAATATAAGTACTTTTATTTATAAGAAGTATACCTTATAAGATACTTTATATTATTATAAACCTTATAAATTCGCTTAGGCTATAATAAAAGCTATCTAAGACGTAGAATTAGGTATAGCTAAGGACTATATCCTACTTATTTAATATAGCCTTAATATAGAATTTTAATATAATATTCTAGAGTTAAGTAAAGCTACTAACTATAATAACTTTCTTGTATTACTAGATAAGAGGAAGTATTAATAGTAGAATTATACTTCCTATTATATAAGACCCTAATAGTAGTAGTAATAATATAGTAGATATTAATCTTAATTTCCTATATAGCTATAATAGCCTTCCTAGTAGTTATAATAGCCTTCTTCTTAATATTAACCTTATTAAGGTAATAATACTTATTGTAATAATTAATACTAGAAGCCTTTAGTAGGCTATTAACCCTATTAAAGCTATTAATTAAATTAATATTAGAATTAGGACTACTAAGATAACTAGGTAGTAAAACATTTATATCCTACTAGTATAGCTAATAAGGCTATAGATTACAGTCCTAGTAAATATATCTAGTTCTTAATCTAATTAACCTTAATAAGGTTCTTAATACCTATAGAATTAGAATTAGGGTTAGTTCTTATTTAGGCTAAGGGGTAATTAACAATAATAATAACGCTACTAGAAGCTCTAATATACCTATTAAGTAATTATAGAAGACTTAAAGAACTAGTCCCTAGACTTATAAGAATATAAGTAAGAAGCCTATAACACTTTATTATTATAGCCTTATAAGAGCTCTAATATATATTAGGAGGAAGGTACCTCTAAGTAATATATAGATAAACCTTTATAATCCTATTAAGTATTAATTATTAAAGACTTTAAATAGTATAATAAAGTCTTTTATAACTACTTTATAACTACCTTAGTCTTATCCCTAGATTATAAATACTAATAATACCTTTATGAATTTATATCTAAGAATAAGCTATTTATCTACCTATATAACTAATACTAGAAGACTCCTAATCTAGCTTCGCAGAAGCCTTCATTAATAAAGACCTTATTAATAAATACTAATATATTAAATCCTATAAATAACCTATTAGTTATATATTCTTTAATAGAATTAGTCTAAGGGACTAGCTACGCGTTTAAGAATTACTATTACGCTATTACCTCTATTAACTAGATAGCTAGTAGTAATAACTCTAAGATATACTCTAATCTAGGATATATAATATTAATTATAAATATTACTTTTATACCTATAAGTACTAAAATTAAAGTAATACTTATAAGTATCCTAATTAGAGGTCTTAGTTCTAAATTATATTATTTAAATAAATTTACTACTATTACCTTCTACCTTAAGGGTAAAGTCAATAATAAGTAATTAACTATTACCTAAATTACTTAAGAAGTTTATATTATAAATAACCTAAAAGCTAAAATACTTATAAGAGTAGATATTCTTACTCCTAAAGGTATAATATTAGGTTTTATAAAGTAGTAAATTACTATTAATAGCTACTAAGATATTATTATACTAATAAGTATTCGCGTATAATCTATCCTAATAAAAAAAGTTATTAAAAATAAAATAAAATTTATAATTCTTATAAAATCTACTACCTCTATTCCTATAACTTATAATAGATTACTTCTAGATAACTAGGATCTCCTCTTTAAGCCTAATTATAATCTTAATCTTAGCTATATTAATAAAGTATTTACTTATATTATTAATATATTAATTAATTATATCCTTATTAAAAATAATATAAATAAGGATATTATTATCCCTAAGAAAGTAAGGCTAGGAATATTAAAAGAATTTAATAGTTATAGATACTTTATAATTAATACTTACTATACTAGCTTTACTACTACTAGCTAGTGAAATAGCTAGAAAAGCAATCTTATTAAAGTAACTAGATTAGCTACTGTAGTAATAATAATAGCTATAATAGGAAGTCTATAATAGGCTTCTATAATACTTAATAAAGGCCTTAATAAGCCTTTTATAGATATTACTATTAACCTTAGCCTTAAATATATAATATCTAATAGAGTTAAAATCTATGATAAGTCCTATATTATAAAATAATTAATAGATATTATAAATACCTACTAAGGCTTATTTATAAATAAAGGTAAAATTATTAATATCCTTAAAGAATAATAGATACCTATCCTATTAAAGCCTAATATAACTTCTAAGCTTATACGCGTATATCCTCTTAATTATAAAGATAAAGAAATTATTAATAAAACCTTTAATAAGTTATAAGTATAAGAAAAGCTTACCTAATTAAATTAGCTAACTCTATTTAGCTATCTATATTTTATAATATAATATAATACTCCTAGTAGGAGGAAGGACTAAGTAATTATTAATATATAAGAGCTTAATAAGATTACTAATAATAATATCTACCTACTACTATTATAAGTTAATATAATAATCCTAGTTTAAGGATATTAATATATTATAATTATTAATACTATTAGATAGTTTTATTAATTCTAAGTCTAAGTTAAGGATTATTATAAGCTATTATAATTAAGAGTAATCTTTAATAGCCTTTATAAGTTATAAAGGCTCTCCTTTATATATTTAATATTAGACTAATACTATACTTTAGCTATACTAGGCTTTTATAAAAGCCTATATTAATAATATTATTATTTACTCTTATACTTTATAAGAGTATATTAAATATTTATATAAGGTATTTAAGCTATTTTATTAGAAGCGTATTAACTTCTCCCTTATAAAATCCTATATTAATTATTCCTTTATAATACTACTTAATTAATATATTAATAGATTAAGGATATTTACTATCAAAGAAAAGATTATTATAATTATAATAATATAATTTCTATAAAACCTTAGAGATCTTAAAATATTCCTTAATCTTATTAATTAACTTTATTTATCTATTAAATAATATACCTAATAGGTAGACCTATTATAGAAATAAAAGGTTATACTTAATAAGGGCCTTAATATAGGCGTAAAAGGCCTTATATAAAAGAGGTATATAATATAAGTTATCTTCTATAAGCTTATATCTAAAGAATTACTTACTTTCTATAATCTATAAAAGGCTTTTAGAACTTTATACTTCTTAATCTACTATAATTATAATAGAGTATTATATATAGATCTTAATACTTTTAAAGTAGTTAGCTTAATAGCTATAATATATTATATAAAGGGAGATCCAACTTTATTAAAGCCTTTTATAAGGATAAATATTTAATTAATTATATTCTTTAATAGATACCTTAATAATATTAAATAAAGCTACTAACCTATAAAATTAGAGGTTATAAGTATTATCTAAGTTATAAAGAAGGTAAGGTATATAATAGAGTTTAATTTATAGCCGCCTATTATTATATATAAACTACTTAGTAGCTATACCTATATCTAGGTAAATAATCCTAAATATTATAAGTATTAATAAACTTAATCTATAACTTATTAGAGCCTCCTAATATTTATCTTCATTTAACTTAGAGTTACGTTATAAGGCTAGTAAATCTAATATTATATTAGATATATTATTAAGATTATATACTACTATTACTAATACGCCTACTTTAACTAAGGATATACTTAATACCCTTTATAATAGCCTTAATAGGACTATAGAAGCCTTCAGTCTAATTAAGGACCTTAATATTACTATATACTACACGACGCTAGTAGATATAATAGATAACTTTAAATCTAGACTATAAATAGTATATAAGGATAATAACTAATAGAAGAAAGTATTAGATATATTAAAGCCTTTAGTAGATAAGCTTCTTAAAGTAGATAATAATAGTATCCTAGTAGTTACTAAGAATATAAAGCTAGGAGTAGCCTTTATCCTTTATAATAACCTTATCTACTACGTTAATAGTAAAGGTAGATATAGACTATATATACCCCTATCTATAAAGTAGGAGCTATTTAAATAAGTATATAATATCTCTAATTATAGTAGCTACTATTACTATTATAATTACCTCTCTTACTCTATATATATTTAGTATCTAATAAAGAACTTAAGAGTATATATTACTTATTACCTTTAATACTAATTAAGTTAGACGCGAAGATATCTATTATATAATACTTAAGTACCTATATCTATCCTCGTCCGTAAATGGAAAGCCGGCCTAGTTAGCTCCTAGGGTTAACCCGTAGCTCCTAGGGCTCCTAGGGGCGTTTAGGCTAGAATACTAGCGCCTAGGCCCCTAGGACTAATAGCTAAGCGTCTTAGGACTAGCTAATATAATTAATATTTCTATTAATATATTAATTATTTATCTTAGATATAAAGTATCCTTTCTTTATATTTTATATATTATTTTTATAATATAACTTCTAGAGGTTTTTTATTTTAGTAGTATCTAGTAATTTCTAGTTATTATACTTATCTTCTATATATTATATTCTAATTATAGGGAGTAGAATTTACCCCTAGTACTAGTTATAATTAATTCCTAAAAGTATAGGATTATCTTTTTAAGAATATCTTGATAGCCTAGCGTTAAAGCTATATATTTATAATATTTAATACTAACCTAAAAGATATTATTAATATATAAGAAGGATTTATTATTACTATTAAATATTCTACTTATATAATTTAGATCGCTTAAGATTCCTATATAATTAGAGTTAATTAGCTAGCTAATAATATTAATAGTACTTAGCTATTACTAAGTAATTAATTACTTAATTAGGATAATAATATAAGGTATTATAATTAACTAAGGCCCTTTATTAAAGGGAGTCTTACTATGTAATACTTAGCTATTATACTTAATATTAGCGTTACTATTAATTCTAATTAACTACTTATATACTTAGTTATATTACTAGCGAACTTAACTTATATCCTTTATACCTATTAAGTTAGCTTAGGAGTATATAAGATAATATTTCTTAAATTATACTTAGAGTTATATCTTCCTTACCTCCTATTTATCTTCCTATTTAATATTACTAACAGGGCGCTTATTATAGCCTTTATAAGGTGACTTATTATTAGAGTTATCTATATATACTCTCTAGCTTATATATAACCTTAGTATATTAATATATTAGATTATGTTAATTATCTCTTAATAGAGATAAATATAATATATATACCTAACTTTATTTTAAGTTAATAAGGCGGCCTATTAAGTAGAGTACACGCTATTATCCTATAATAGCCTATATATTAAATAGTTAACGCGGGATATTATTTAATAAATAGTATATATTATAATAGAAGGAGTATATCCTAATTAGGAAATAGGTTCCTTAGAACTTTAATAATAATAATAATAATAATTAGATATATTATAATAAGAATAAATAGGACTATATAAAAGGGAGGAATCCCGCTTTTAAAGAAAATTTAGGGGTAAGTAATTTAGGTAAATATTATTATATCTTATAAGGAAATATAATACCTAGCGTATTAATTTTATATTTATTATAAATATATTTCCTAATTCTATTAGAATTTATTAGATCTTATTAAACTCTATTATATTAACCTCTATTTATTAAGGATTAATATTATTTTTAATAAGTAAAAGTAAATTTTATTTATTTAAATTTAATATAGGGGTTTACTTAATTCATTTATAAGGCTTATAATTAATAGGCTTATAATTAAATTAAAATATTATAAACCCCTTTTTATTAGATCTTAATATACTTTATTAGGATATATTAAATTATACTAGATTCTATTATATTAAAAGATTCTATTAAATCTAATAATATATCTATTATTTATAATATTTATAACTTTATTAATTACCTCCTATTAATATATAATTATCCTCTCTTATATAATTATATCTATTATTCTTATTATTATAAATAGCTTTAATTATTATACTTATTAATAGGCTTAGGATTAATCCCTTTATTAATTATTTTATTATAACCCCTATTAAACCTTATTACTATTCCTAAAAGATCTATATCTTAATAGAAGGTAGATAGTATAATAATAGTAATTTCTTAGCTAGCTATCTCTTCTTTTCTTCTTCCTTACGCCTAGCTCGCCTAATAGATATATACTTAAAGGTTATATACGCCCTTTAATTAACTTACTTAAGCTTTATATTAGTTAGTAGCTAGAAAATAATACTTATATTATTATTAATAATAGCTTTAAGGCTTTACTCTATTATAAAATTATTAATCTATTCTAATATATTAGAGTTATATCTAATATTAAAGCTTCTTATCTTAAGGAGACTTAAGATAAGACTATATATATAATAGAGCTAAAAGAGTAATTAATAATAATATAAACGGCTTAGAATCTTTATCGGAATAGGTTTATATAAGTATATTATAATATTAATTATATATACTTAAAGGCTATTATTAGGAATATACTAGATATAAATTAGGTTAATAATTCTAATAATAGTTATATTAATAATAATAGTAATTAAATACTAGATATTAGGTTTAACTAGAGCTAAAGTTATATTAATAATTAAATATTATCCTTATCTTTTAAGATAGTTTAAAGGTCTTATTTATAAGTAATATTTACTTTATTATAATTTTCTATATATAGTTATATATATCTTAAGATTAGCGTATATCCTTTAAAGCTAGTTATTAAATTTATAATAATATCTCTTAATAAAGTTAAAGCTTATAATAATAACTTATATCTCTTTTATTTCTAAATAAGTAATTATTTAAGGTATAATATCTTTCTCTTTTAAGGCTTATAACGGCCTACTTCTTACTCCTTCCTAAGTTCCTTAATTAGATATTAAGGTAGAGAAATCCTAGATATTTTAACGTTAATAATAATAGTAACTAATAGTAAATTATAGGTATTTAGATCTTTAAGGATATTATCCTTTACCTTATCCTCTTTATTAGCTATAAAAGGGCGTATATTAAAGTATAGGATAATATTAACGCGCTCTAATACCCCTATTAATATATAAGTCTTATATACTAGATATTAAACTTAATACTAATTATAAAATGTATATTAAAAAGGATAAACCTATATATAATTAATATATATAGAATAATAACTATTGTAAGCCCCTTATATCTATTTCTATTATTATACTTTTTTATACCTTCTTATTTTATATCTCTAGTATTTATTACCTAATAGGCTTATAAAGTAGCAATTCTATAGATCTATTAAATATAATATCCTTAGATAAATATAAGATAAATTATTTAAAAGAAATATTATTAATTATAATATTAATTAATAATTTATTAATATTAATTACTATAAATAGTAGGAATATTATTACTTCTCCTCTCCTATCTCCCTAGCTTATTATATCCTCCCTCTTAATATATATTAATTAGCTTTTAAATATCTATTATACCTTCTTCTCTTTTCGCCTCTTCCTATTAATATTATAGATCTATATAATCCTTAAGAAGTATATCTATCTCTACTACTCTAGGAGGTCCTTAAATATAGGAGTAAAGTACTTAACAATCTATAAGAAGATAATTTAAAGTATTACTTTTATTAAATTATTATCTAATATATTTTTAAGTAAATATTCCTTTATTAACTCTTCTTCTATTATAATAGATATAGACTTATATCTTTATTTATTAATATCTAGTCCCTTTATAATCTTAGAAAGTAGAAGCTACTTCTTTATATTAATATTATTTAAAATATTAAACTATAATTAAGGAGGTACTATTATATTAGATAGACTTAATATATAAAACTATATAAAGTAGAGTATAGGAAGAGATACTCTAAAGAATATTAAGAATATTAATAATCCTAATCCTCTTTATTTTATAAGTATAACCTTACTCTATTAATTTATTCTATATTATTATAAATAACTAGTAAAGAATAGGTAGAAAGTTAATATATAATTTAATCCTAAGTAAGCAGTAGCTTATCTAGATTATAAATATTATTAACTTCTATTTTATAGATCTTTAATACTTAGGACCCTAATTAATATTTAAGAATAAGTTAAGTAATATATAAATATAGTACTATATTATAAAGAGATTTATATATAATAATATATCCTCCTAGATAATATATATTTATTAGATCTAATATATTTTAATAAAATCTAGTAGCTAGAATTAGATTATTAGATTATATTATAATAATATCTATATATAATAATATATCCTCCTAGACTAATCTTAGTACTTATATCCTAAAAAGTGTATTCTATCCTTAATAAATATTATAAGGCTAAGTAGTCCTAATAATTAATAAATAGTCTATATTTATAAAAAGGACTACTAGATGTATATAATATATATAGAAATTACTAGAAATAAGTAGCTAATTAATATACCTTCCGCTCCTATTATATCTACTATCGTATTCTATACTATTAGTCTATTCTAACGCCCTAGGTTTAACTCCTATAGGTATCCTTTAATTTTTACTTTTTAATTATTAATAATTTAGGATTCTACCTATTACTATTACTTACTTATTACTACTACTATTACTATTACTTACCTATTAATATTACTATTATATATATAATAAAATTTATAGTATATATTATAAAATAACTACGTACTCTATAATAATAGGATATATAGCTTAGTAATATATATTACTATTCTAAACTTCCTAATCTAGACTAACTTCTATTAGTAGTTAGTTTAAGCTAGTAATATCTAATTTTTATATTATAAGGGCCTAATAGACGCGTAGCTTTAGTAGAATAGAGCCTAACTAAGAGGATATACCTATTAAACTCGCCAGACTAATCTTATAACTAAATGTTAGAGAGATCCCGCTTATTCCTCTTATAAGCCGCCTCTTTTTTACGCCTACCTACTACTATTACTATCGCCTACCTACTACTATTATTATTACTTACCTACTATTATTACTATTACTTACTTATTACTATTACTTAAAATATTTAGTAAAGAAACCTTTAAAAGGTTAGAGAGGCGCTAAAAACTAATTACTAATAATAAGGTATTATAATAAGATCCTCCTACTATTTATAAAATTAAAGATACTTATTATTTAAGAAATAGCTTCTAATCCTCCCTATAAAATATTAAGACTATATATACTATAATTAATATAAATTAATATTAGTTTAGACTTATAATTTAAGTATACCTTAACGCTTTAAGCCTAGAAGATTTTATATTAGCCTCTAATAAAGAAAGAGATAGTTCTCTATTTTATAAAATTTTCCTAATAGATCTAAGATAATAGCGAGATAGAATAGGACCTTTATATATATCTTAGAGCCTATATATTATATATAGATAATAGTCTAGAATAGTATATACCTATTTATAGCCTATATTTTTATTAGTTAATATTAGAATTATATTAAGACTAAGATAAGAAAAGCTTAAAATAAAATTAGCTCTAATAGTATAATAATCTTAATATAGGTAATTTCTACTTACTTTATCAATTAAATTCTATAATAAAATAGAGGACTATCTTCTTATCTAATTATCTTTTAGCTTTAATATAAAGTAATATATAACTATCCTTAATATTAAAGATATTAATATTAGCGGGATTATATACTCTAATAAGAATAGCTAAACTATCTTATATTATATTCTATATTATCTTTATTATATATAAAGTCTCGCTTAATATATTAACTACCTATAAGACTCTAATTAATAAAGGGGATATAACTTATTAATACTACTAGGCTACTTTAGCTTTAAAAGATTTAGAGTTTCCTAATAATATAGTATATATTATAGGATTAAGATCTTATCCTTCTTTAACCTTTAGAGGGGTATCTTACTTTATATAAGTAAGGCTTTAAATATAATATTCCGCCTAATCTTCTAGAATTTAATATTACTTAAACCTCTATTATATTTCCTATAATAATTATAGAAGAGAAGATAGGCTTTAATATTTTATATATTTAATAATATAGTATTATTAATTTTAAAAGGCCTCTTATAATAATATTATTATTTATAATATATTTAGCTTATACTAATTATTACTTATATAACTATAATTAAGGTATATACTATTACTATTTATTATATTATTTATTAATTAATATTAATAATAAGCTTAAGGAGGTAATACTTACAATAATAATAAGCCTAGGAGTTATACTATATTATTAAAAAGGATTAAAAGATAAGTTTAAGTTTAAAAATTAATATAGTTTTTATACTCAAGTATACTTCTTAAGTAGATTCTAGAAAGATATAACTTAATATAATATAATTATATTAAATAAAGTAATAATAAATTAATTTAATAAAGTAATCCTATTAAAAGGTTTTATAATATTATATAATTTAATTTCTATTAATACTAAGTAAAGAAGCTAGATCTAATATATTCTAATATATCTATTAGGTCTAGTAAGCTCTAGAATATAGATTTAATTAAGTAGAATATAATAATTTTAATAATATAATATTTAAAGTAGGGATTTATTCTCCTATTTACCTTAATAGTAAATAACTTTCTCTATTATATTTATCCTAACTTTAATTAAGTTAATATCTCCTTCTCTTTCTTTTTAATAAGCTCCTTCGCTTTCTTTTCTTTATCTATTATATTTTAATTAGCTTATCTTCTTAATTATATTATCTTTTAAGGTTATCTTTTCTACCTTTATTATCTATCTTTAATATCCTTTTTAATTATAATATCTATATATTTAAGTATAATAGCTATAGTCTTATTATAATACTTATTCTAAAAATATACTTAATTACCTACTCCTCTTTATTAATTTAAAAATTAGGATTTATAATTATAAGCTTTCTTATATAATATAAGATAACGCTAGTACCTATTATATTAAATATATTAAGGAGTATAATTAAGATATTATCTATAATATAATTAAATTTATCTTAAAACTTAAAGACTTTCTATTAATAATTAAGATACTTATAATTAATATTTACTTAAAGGACTCTCTCTTAGGGGTATAAATATATAATTACTTATATAACTATTAATTATATTTATAGACACTTATATTAAGGACCTAATAATAAAAGAGTCTAAGAGGATAATAATATACCTTTACTAAAATATTATAAATTATAGGATTATAACTAATAATTATTAACTTCTTATAGACTTTAGCCTTCTAATAAATACCTTTTATATTAATAACCTTATTACCTTTACTATTAAATATATATTAATTTATTATACATAAATTATTAATCTCCTTCTTAATCTCTTCTAATTTAGGATAGTCTAATATTAATATATCTAGATATTTATTATATAGGTTATTACTATTAATATTAAGGTAACCTTTCTTCTAATACTAATCCTATATAAAGGTAAGCTAAGGGTATATATAAAATAGATATATAAGGCCTAATATAGTTATAATAGCTCGCTATTTATATAATAACTTAAACTATTATCTTTACTAAGAGGCTAGTACTTATTTATAATAAACTTAACTCTAGGTCTTAGCTTTATTTTCCAGCTACTTTAATATAATTTAATCTATCCTAGCTAGGTCTTCTTTAAATATAACTCAAAATAAGACTTCTCTTATCTTAATTATATTAATAGGTATATTTATTATTAACCTATTAAATTAAGGGGTATTTAAGTCCCTTTTTATTATAATTACTTTAAGGATTCCTATTACCTAGGTTTAGGTTTCCTTCCCCTTATTATCTATAATTTATATATTATTTATAACTATTAATATATTATAGGTTTTATAAAGTAAATTAAAGACTATACTTATTATATAATATAAGAGCTTATAATCTACCTAGCTTTTAGTCCTATTCTTTATAATACTATTAGTAGGCTTTATAATACTAAGTAGTCTTACTAACTCCTAAGGTAATTAACTTTATAGGGTACTACTTAGGAAATAGACTTATAATTATTATATTTTACTATATTCTCTCTTAATATCTTTATTATTATTATATTAGGGTATTTTATCTTATAAAATTTATTAATAAATTAACTATTAATAAATAATATTAATATCTTTATTATTATTATATTAGGATATTTTATCTTATAAAATTTATTAATAAATTAATTATTAATAAATAATATTAATATCTTTATAATTATTAATATTATCTTCCTTTTAAAGCCTAGGACTATTAAGGATATTATTACCTTATATATAAATAATACTTTTACCTAGTACTAGTAGCTAGGTATACTTATTAATATATATAATAAGGCGTTTATTACTAGAAAGGCTTCCTTATCTTTTAAATTTACTTATAAGGATTAAGCCTCTTATAATAAAAGTACTTAAGATCCTCTTACCCTAGTATAAATTAATCTAAGCTTTAGCTTTAATTATAGGTATATTTTATTAATAAATCTCCCCTATTTAGTAGCCTAATTTAGTATAAGATAAGGGGATATAAGGTTAATAATTATATCTACTTAAACTTAAAAGCGGCTTATTAGGTAGACATTTATATATAGGTTTATTAAAGGCTACTTTACTTAGCTTAAATATATTATATTAATAGGCTAAGGATACTTCTTATTACCTTTCTTATAATACCTTATCTTATCCTTATAACCCCTTACTACCTTAATATCATCTTATATTAAAGCTAGCTATCGCTAAGTAATAAAGAATATATATAGGATAAGCGTTTATAAGGTAATATTAGCTAGGTATAATTTAATAGGATTTTATAAGATCTAATATTATAGAATATACCTTACTAAATCCTATCTTATCTACTAATATTAGGCCGCGGGTAATACTATTACTAATTATAAGTATAACGTAAATAGTATATATTTAAAAAAGAATAGGTCCTCCTTTAACCTAATAAGTTAATATAGTTATACGCCTTCAGAGGTATAAAATATAATATATACCTCTATAATCTATTCCTTATTAAAATATTAATAGACTAATTTATTTATTACTTACTCTATATTAATAGCTATAATAAGCCTTATTCTTAATCCTATATAAACTATAATAACTTATAGGGCGTTTATATCTATTAATATCCTAGTATCTTCCGCTCTAAGCTTAGCTAGTATATTATTTAATAATACTTCTTTTAGAGCTTTATTAAGCTCTTTACTATTATTAATTAATATAATATCTTTTATTAAATCCAAAGTATTCCCCTTATTAATAAGAGGTAACTCCTTATCTCTTAATAATAAGTTTAATTCTATTAATAAGTATCTAGTAGATCCTACTAAGATAGTAATATATTAATAATTATATATAATATAATTAAGGCTAGAAGTACCTTTCTTATTACTTAAGGGATAACTCTTATAAATAAAAGGCTAACAAGGTATCTATACTCCCTTAAGTATTATTATAAGAGTTAATTACATGAATTATACTCTTTGCCTTTAGCTCTAGCCCTTAGAGTAATAATAGCTAGCTTATTATACTATAAATAAGGGAGTATTTATAAAGGATACGCGGATAAGATAAAAAGGCTTAAGTATAATAATAATATAACTTTTAGAGGTAAATCTATTAATTAAATAATAAGTATTTAAGTTGTAAATATTTAAAGTAGGCTAATAACGCGCTTATATACTTTTAGTATATACCTAAATAGTCTACTTTTAATAAATATAATTTGTCTTATATTAAGAGATAACTCGTAAAAATAGATAAGCTAAAGATTAAGGTAATATATTATAAATTAAAGAAGGGATTATATATATATTTCTTTAAGTTAGTAAATATTTACTCCTCCTTTAAGATATAAGTATAAAGGGGTATATAAATAAAGATAAATTATTAAAGAATTATCTATCTTAATTAGGTTATATAATAATCTCTTAAATATTAATATAAGGGAGTATAAGATAGGCGTTAATTAAGGAGATATTAATATATATATTATATTATTTATAATAGAAAGCTAAAGTATTTAATATTTAAACTCTACTTTATTATTATTATATTTATATTAGCGCCTAGATCTATACCTTTAAGATAGAATTATATTGTAAAAAGGGACCTAGCTTATAAATATCCCTACGTGGTCTAGCCTTTTAATAATATAAAGTTCTTATTATAAGGATATTAATATTTATAACTTTAACGCTAACTATCTTTTAATTAATAGAACTTATTCTTTTCTATATATATAATATACTTAATAGTATATCTAGCCTATTATATAAGAGTTCCCCTTAAGGTAAAAAGTTAGTTATAATCCTTAAAGATAGCTTTAAAGAGGTTAAGTATATTATTATAATTCATATTTAATATGATTATATCCTTAACTTTTAATATACTTCACGATTAACCCTTATTTTAATTACGCGTAGAGGCGTAAATTTATAATAGCTTAATATAAGTCCTACTTTTAATATATCTAGCTTCAGCTAGTTATTAGATATTTAGGAGTTATTAAATACCTACGCTATTATAATAGATAGGGAAGTTTAAAGGTAAAAGATAAATTAAATAAAGCTATATCTAAAGGATAGTAAGGGAGTATTATAAAGGCGAAATATTTAAGAGGATTAAGGATAAGCTTTAGAGGTAGTATTAATAAGTTAATAGAAGGTTAAGGTTTAATTAATAAATAATAACTTATAAAGTAGATATAAATAAAGACTAATACTTAATAATAAAGGCTAATAAAAGAAATATTAAAATATAAAGTAAGATCTAATAAAATTTAATAGCTTCTAATAGCTTCTTATAAATTCTAGTAAGACTTAGAAGTTATATACTATTATAAGATTTCTAAGCGGCCTAAAGATATTATATAAAAGGGAGATTTATAATATACTTTATATATTATTTAATTCCTAAGATTATATATTTACCTACTTATATTAAAAAATCCTCTTTTTATAGAGCCTTCCTAGCTAGTAATCTCTTTATAATATTAATAAAAGGCTTTTATTTTTAAGTTATAAGTAAAAGATAATAGATATTATATACTATTCTAACTTCTCTAAAGGCCTTACTTAAAAGTAAAGATAAAACTATAATATAAATATATATTAAATATTATTTAATAATTTCTAATATCTATTTTAGCTACTTCTAGTAAATATAGCTAACAATTAATCATCCGCCTTAATATCTATTAGTGACGCGTTAATTTACCTATTTATTTTCTATTTATTTTCTATACTTAAGTTATAATAATAATAGTAGCCTAGGTTTATAAAGCTTATAAGAAGATATATATAAATAACTAAGAATTTTCTTAATATTATACGTAATATAAAGTATAATATAGTTAAGTCCTAAGAATAATAATATATAATAATAGAATAATTAAGGTAAAGGATATAATTTATTATATTAAAAATATAATCTATTATCCCTTAAATAGATATAAATCCTCTTTAAAGATCCTTACCTCTATTATTATTAAATATAGAGATAACCTATTATTACCTAATAACTAGGAAGTAGAGGATAATCTCTAGAGCGTAAATAGTAGTATATCTTATAATAGATCTAACTTAATATTATCTTCTAGGAGATTAATAAAGATAAGAATATTTAAGGATATAACTAATATATAAGTAGGAGAAGTAATAAATAGAGGAGATATTAGATTATATAAAGGGGATATCATATATCTAGATATACTTAATATAGACCTAGATAGGGAGATTCCTAAATATAATAAATAGTTTCCCTTTAAAAGTATAGCTAATTATATAATAATAGAGTAGTTATCTTAAAACTATATTATTAAAGCTATTATAAATAATTTATATATTAATAAAGATTTATAATCCTTATAATAACATATAAGCTTTAAGAATAGTAATTATTTTAAATAATTACTTAAGTATATATAGAGCGGGATTATAGATAATAAATAAATAGAGTAATAATTTACCTAGCTTTTAGAGGTAAAGGGACTTAATAATATTATATATACTATATATTATTATAATATAATTAAAACTATTTAATTCCTTATTAATTATACCCCTTTTATTAATAATCTTATATACGCCCTAGTCTAGTATATTTATAAGCCTAAGCCTAAGAACCTAGATATATATAAGGATAATATACGAATATATAGTAAAATATATATTATAAATTAATAATAGAATAATTAAGAATAACTTTATAAAGATATAATAGTAATTCTATTAATTATATTATCTAATAAAATAATACTCTCCTATTTATTAAATAATTAGGTATTATAGTTAGTCTACCTTATAATAAGGAACTTAGATATAGAGATAAGGAGGTAATAGAATAGGCTTAGTATTATTCTACTTAGACTTATACTTATTATAAAGGAACCTAGTTCTATTATAAGATCTAAGATTTATTATCTAATAATAGAGGTAATATTAAAGTATATATATTACTATTATTTATAAGCTCTAAGGCCTAGCTAACGCGGATTCCTAGTATTAGAGTTACTATATAATAAGGGTATTTATATAAGGTATATAGATAGCTTAATATAATTATACTTTCCTATATTAACTATATTTATAGGTAATTATAAAGAATAAGTAATAATAACTAGGATTAAGGCTCTAAGATAATATATTATATATAGAGTTTATTTAGATAAGAGGGAAATATTATATCCTAATATACCTTAGGAGCTAAGGATATATAAATAAATATAGTAGTAAATCTAAAGATAATAAGCCTTAGGGGGGATTAGGCCTTCTCTAATAAGTATTATAATAATGTATATCCTCTTAGGAACTTTACTTAAGAGTATTACTTCCTAAATATTTACTTAATACTAACGCTAGATAATCTTTATATACTAAATAAAGGAATAGTAAAGTATTTAAATAAGTAGACTTATATTTATCTAAGGGTTATAATTAAGTTTATAAAAGTAGAGAGAATTAGATATAAATCCCTTCTATAAATAAATAGTATAATATAATTAAATTAAAGGTTTTATACTATCTTATAATACTTAAAGCTTAAGTACTTTAATTATTATAATTTAGTAACCTAATAGATTAAAGTAGAATAAAAGAGCTTAACTTATTAATTAATTCTTATAATTACTCCCCTTTTAATAAAGGAATCTCTAGCTATTATATATTATATTTATATATTTATAGACTTTATTATTCTTACTTACTATATATTATATAATAAGGATACCTTAATATATATAAAATATACTATATTTTATATTAATAAAATAAAGGAGGTTTTCTATTAATACTACTTAATAAAGTATTTTAATTTTCTAAAATTCTATATAATAGGTTATTATATCCCTTTAATTTATAAGTATAAGTATACTTTAAGCTTTAATATAATAATTTTAAAGGTTAAGTATATTAATGAAATTAAGAACTTTTATAATTATATTAATAAGAGGTATAACTTTAAGAAATAAATCCTCCTATATAATAAATAGAATCTAAAAATAAAAGTAATAGAAGACTTAAGATAATATACTTATAAATAGGTAATAATATAGATAAATTATAAGCTTTAATTATAATTAAATTATATTTTATAGGCTAAGAACTATAAATTAAGGGGGCTAAATTAATTTAAAAGTAAGGAAGAGGAGTAAGATATTAGGTATAATAGGAGGAAGTTTAATATTTAATACTACGTATCTATTATAACTTATAAGGCCTATCTTCTTAATTTAATAAATACGCTAGTAGTCTTTATAAGAGAGATATAAAAAAAGGATATAATAGAGGAGCTAGCTTTTATAAGATAAGAGTATAACTTATCCTTAATAGTAAAGTATTTAATAATACTTTACCTATCTATTATTATATATAAAAAGATAGGAAAGGATTCTAGAAATTTAAATAAATTAATTAAAGAGATATTATATTATAATCCTAATTAATAATATTAAGAAAGAGGTTAAAGGAATAACTTTATCTAGGTCTAATAGTATACTCTAGAAAGTATAAATTAATATAATAAGTAATACCTATAATATAAAAGATTAATAGGTTAATTATTAATTATATTAATTATACTTAATAATAAGTACCTTAATAAGTATAGTCTTTTACGTAAATATATTAGGAGTATAATTATAATATAAAGGTTCTATAATAAAGGATAATATTTTAAGGTTTATAATATACTTAAAGTAGAATCCTAATTATAAGTTATAAGTTAAAATCCTTATATCTTTATTAAAAGATAGTTTTATAAGCTTATAAATATAATTTATAGTACTTATATAATTATAAGCCTTTAAAACTACTATTATATCTTATATATTAATAATTATATTAACTTTAATTAATAGAATATCTTATATAACTTAAACTTTAAGGTTAATAAGACTAGAGCGGTACTTAATATATAAGAGATATACTAGTAAAGTTAGTTTTTAATATTAATCTTTATAGTATAATAAGTTTTTAGTAGATTCTAGTTAATTCTTACTAATTCTAGTAAACTATATATAAGAGGTATACTAGTAAAGAACTATAAGATATATAATAATAGGATATAATTTCTAGTATTAATTATTATAATATAATTAATTTCTGATAAATTCTAAATAATATATACTAGTTCTAGTAGATCCTAGTTATTATATATAATAAGCTATAAATTATATAAAGAATAAAATTTTTAAACCTATAAATATTACCTTATACTTATAAGGATAATAAAGGGGAATATAGAAGGCCCTAGGCGAGTATATATTTAACCTAGGGGGCTTACTAGGTATTAAGTACGCCCTAGGTTAGCCCTAGGGAACTAGGGCTTAAAGAGCGATTAGAGGATATCTAGGAGCTAGCGGGGTTCTATTTCTACTTACAGACGTTATTAATACTATTCTATACTATTATAATAGACTTTATTATCTCCCTATTAACAACTCTTATTAAAATAAACTACCTACTTACTATTATATATAAGTTCTCTAAGAAGGTCCTTCTTTTACCTAGTTTAAATACATAGAAAGCCTTAGAATAGGTAGAGATTATACTTTAAGAGCTCTTATCTTATAATTAAGGTATCCCCTGAAGTATTATTAATAATAGGGATTTATAATTTATATTAGACTTCTAGTAAGAAGTCTTTAAGTATCTTAAGGTTAAACTCCTTATTATTATAATATATTACCTGTAGACTAATAGCTAGAGTAAGCGTATTAATTAGATAGTTAAGATTATTATAAGATTTCACCTTACTAGTAATTCTAATAGATAGAATAAGTAGTATCTAATACTACTATATATCTAGGCTATATTAAATAACTTGTCTACTACTACTAGCTTTACTTTTAATAAGCTATACTACGGTTTTAAGGTGAATAATATAATAGATATACTTACTTATTATAGTAGTATAAGGCTATAACTGTAGAAGTATATATATATTAGATAATAGCTAATAGAGAAGCTATTAAGGGACTATTAAGCCTTCTATAGAAGGCTTCTATACTACTAAGTAGTTACTAAGTAATAGTAGTCGCTACTATTACAGCCTGAACCCGCGGTTCTTGTACTACGCTTGGACGAAGTACTTCTCGTCACGATCAGTGGTATTAGCACTGATCTAACTGATCTAGACAAGTCAGTGGTATCAGCACTAATCCAACTGATCCAGACAAGTCAGTGGTATTAGCACTGATCTAACTGATCTAGACAAGTCAGTAATATCAGTACTAATCCAGCTGATCCAGCATTTCCTATGTCTATATAAGTGGCGATGCTTTCTAGTAGATAGGAGCTTCGTACTTAACTCATGTTACTAACTTAGCTATCTCCTAGACACTGAATATAATACTATTATACTAGACTAGCCTAGTACGAAGCCTACCTACCTCGCCCTTGACACTCCTCTCTAAGAGATTAACCCTAGACCCTAGTCGACTTTAAGATAATAGGGTCGTAACACTTTAAGTACCCTCAAGATAAGTACCTCAGGATGAAATCCTATCCTAAGCGAGTAAGGACAGCGACCTCCTACTCGTAACGAAGACGATAAAATCAGGGTTACTAAACCAGATATATATTATAAAGAATGAGATAAACTAGAGAAGTAGCTATTATAAGTATAGCTATATTTTAAGTTTAATACTATAGTATAAGTTAAGTAACCCCTCTTTACTATTT
>JAABUK010004472.1_pt1 | contig 22674 bp, 24 predicted proteins | sample 5559141 | NCBI WGS metagenome assembly JAABUK01 (sample SAMN10711869, study PRJNA513367) | rock metagenome | isolation source: Antarctica rocks | place: Antarctica: Victoria Land, Pudding Butte nord | collected 2016-01-03
CTCGTGCAGTGCAACTTGTTAAATATGTTGGGCACGGACTTCTTCTATGATTAGGTACATATAGATATATATTTGACTACAAAAGTTGGACCTTCCTGTGGCCCAAGACAGCATTGAATGACTATGATCCAGGTATTTTACCAAGCTCTGCAAATCAGTGTTTCCTTGGGAACGTGTATCTGAGATCCAATCTATCAAAGAAACAGCATTGAATGACTTGTTTCATTCAAACTCAGCATTCTCAGAATTGCCCCCCAGTGATTATTGTCTGTGACTCTCATGACGAGTCCTAAAGACAGTAGTTGTGAACTGGGCGGGGGCATGAGAATCAGGGGGCCTGATTGAAAGCATTGGAATATGCAATCAGAGGTTGAACACAACGGGTCAGTGCGCATGCCTGCAGCAGACAGATCAGACGCAGTGACGTCCTGCTGTGCAGATTGCAGAGAAGTGACCCAGTTCTGCATGCAATCAACTCAACAATCTGTGTTGCAAGTCTTCACAATGCATGTTACACCACGATTGTGATACATCTTGAGTCTACAAAGCCTGAAAGGGAATCTGCTGAGGCATATTGCTGCACGTTGTGTGGTCTCAAAAGTGTGCACCCTTGCCATCATTCAAACTTTACTAAACGCTTTCTTCTTGGCAGCAAATGCATTACCTGTCACTGTAATCATCTACAACAAAACCCTGTGACTTAGCCTTTATCCTGACTGACACAATGTTGCAAGCATGATGCAATTAATGCAAGGCTCAATCAAGCTCCTTAGCACTTGGACAAAATCTGTGATCGGAATCCTAATAAGTACTGTACCCCTACAATAATCCCTCGCTCCCAAAACCCAACATACATATGCGACACGCAAAACAACACATATGTACAGTGTGTGACTCAGGCTGCAATGCAGCCAGTATGCTCTGCATTGCGGCCTGGCATCTAGCCGTGCACAAGGACGAGAAAAGATGCAAGGCAAATAGGAAAGAAGAAGTAAAATGCGGTGGGCATGCAGTCAGGTCGGGCTGTCAGCAGCTGCTGCAGCAGCTTCCCAACTCCTGTAGTTGGCCATCACTCCATCCAGCATCGGCTGCGCTCCCTCAAACACATCAGCCATGGCTTTGAACATTGGGATACCCACAATGCTGAAGAAACCCATCTGCATATGCGAACAAGGAGACGATATAATGTTATGGTGCATATACGCTACTCTACATGTGGTGACCAGCCTTGTCCTGCAGCTTTGGGTGTGCTATCAGTAGGCCATGCAACACTCACTAAGGATGCAACAAGATGGACAGGGCGAGGTGCTGCATGTGTGCTGCTCTTGCCATCTTGGCAGGTGTGTGAGGTTTGCTTGTGACTGACACAAGCATCTGGCCAAAAGGGATGCTTGTGCCAATCACAAGCAAACCTCACACACCTGCCAAGATGGCAAGAGCAGCACACATGCAGCACCACGCCTCATGCCATCTCCAAGAGCATACAGCAAAATTGAAAACCAAGTGGTCGTTGCATTTTCAAGTTGAAAGTTGCTGAAAGTTCATGCTGTGCAGGTAAGTGACACCAGCAGGGTGTCCATGCACTACGACTTATGCAAGATCAGGAACAAAGCAAAGCCTGTGCATAAAGCGACACTGCTTGCACAGCAAACACTGTGTCTCACCTGGGAGCGTGTGATGCCTCCCTTATTGCTTCTGTCCATGAGGGGACTGACAGGCAGACCAATCTCCTTCTCCCGGTCCCCCTGCTCATGCAGGGCATCGTCTAAACACAGAGGCATGCACACACACATAGACACACCCACAACCCCTCACACATAGGCAAGCATGCACATCCTGCTCACAAATGTCCTGAGTAGCTAGTTGGGGGAAACACACAAAAGTCATTAGGAGCCCACAAGGCAGGAAGATGGGAGGGCCAGTGGGGAGTGGGCAACAGATCAGATGCTGCACTGCTGTAATGCATGGCTTCAGCCAACACACATCCAAATGATCCTTCAGCCAGCCTTGAGTGTGACTCATGCACTCATTCATTCATTCATTCGTTCATTCATTCATCACTCATTCATGCATTCATTCATTCATTCATTTGTTTGTGCATGCATTTGTTCATCCATGTATTGTTTGTTTGTGTGTTCATTCATTTGTCCTTCATTCAATACATGTCTTCCTCTGCAGTCAGGTGTATACGATCCTGAGTATCTTTCTGTACAAGGTCCCCCTTTGGCAGTAAGTGTACCAGCAACCTGTGTTGACATGGCTACCAGCTACTAGTTGACAGACATACCTGTTGGAAGAACTCCTCCTCCAGTTGGTAGGCCCACCTCTTGTGGGTGTCCGGAGCGGCTGCCAGGTGTCCAATGTCAGCACACTTCAGCAGCATCTGCACCATTCATTCACATGCTGAGTGTGATCAGCACCACATGAGGTATGCAAAACACGATGGTCTACAATCAGTCATAAATGTGTGTTGACTGCTCTGCTGATGTCAGCCAGTCACATGTCTGTGCTGATGTCAGCCAGTCACATGTCTGTGCTGATGTCAGCCAGTCACATGTCTGTGCTGATGTCAGCCAGTCACATGTCTGTGCTGATGTCATCCAGTCACGTGTCTGTGCTGATGTCAGCCAGTCACGTGTCTGTGCTGATGTCATCCAGTCACGTGTCTGTGCTGATGTCAGCCATTCACATGTCTGTGCTGATGTCATCCAGTCACGTGTCTGTGCTGATGTCATCCAGTCACGTGTCTGTGCTGATGTCATCCAGTCATGTGTCTGTGCTGATGTCAGCCAGTCATGTGTCTGTGCTGATGTCAATCAGTCACATGTCTGTGCTGATATCAGCCAGTCACATGCCTGTGCTGGTGTCAGCCATGTATGGTGCAAGGCTGTCTGCAGCACACATGCCGTGAAACCAGTTGAATGTCAGGCGTCTTGATAGGGAGTCATTTACTCGTGATGAACAGCAGCAACAGGCACAGCGTATGTCAAGGAAGCACGAACCACGTACTGCTTGATCTCCAGTCAGAAGCAGAACTGCAGGATGGGTCAAGCATGGCAACTGCAGATGGTCTCTGATGGGAAGCAATGGAAGCAAAGCTGGTTTGCTTGAGAAATGCAGCTGATCTTGCAGTAATGATGCCTATGTTGTGCTATGCAAGCGCAACTGAGCAGAGGCGTTGCTACATGCAGACAAATGCACATAAAGGGTGTGCAAGGTGGTGATTTTGATGCTGTGCCCTTCATATTGACCTGATGGTGATGTTCAAGGTTGCAGCAGGTGATGGAGGTTGATTGTGTTAGGCAGGCCATGATTGCTCTGCCACAGCACACACACACACACACACACAGTGGATGTAACACAGGCGAATAGCAAACAATGGGTTTGAAGAGCATGGGCGTAGTATGGGACATGTGCCAGAATGAGCAGCAGGGCCCTTGCAATGACACTGCCTGTTTGCTGCGTGGACCTAGCAAGTGAAACCAAACATTGCCTGTGGACTCAGGCCGTTGGGAGAAGCTGTTGCTGTGCAGCCTGTGTGGATGTGCTGCTTGGCATTTCAAGCTGTTGAAACGGTGCCAGTGCAAGCAGCTGCTGAGCACTCAACGGATGTTCTGCTGGTGCTGATGCAAGCAGTTGCTAAGCAAGTCAAACAACTTGGTGGCACTAGTGTAAGCAGCTGTCAAAATCTCACAGGCCCCCACCCAACAGCTGGGCTACAAGGGAGGTGGCTTTGACCCAATCACGCCCATGCAAAGATCTTGTGATGCAAAGCAGTTGCAGCAGCGTACGACAGCCCAGCGCACAACTTGACATCACCAGAGTCAGAAGGCACACAAGCAGCATGCGCACTGAGACTCTGCCTCTGGTTGTTGTGAGAGTTCCTCACGAACCTGAAACACCAACATCTTGTCATCGGGCTTCACATTGTCCCAGTCAATCCCATCTGTTGCAGGCGCCTGTCGTGAAGTGTCACTGCCAGTGCTTGTGGCTGTGGCGCTGTCGCCTCTGGTCTCTGAGCTTGAGGCGCTGTTTGGAGCTGACCTCTTGAACGCAGTCTGCAGTCAGAGACACTGACATAAGACGGATGGATTCACTCAGGAGATGGCTTGGACGTAGGAGACAATGGTCGAGGCAGGAGATGATGGTTGGACTCAGGACAAGACCTGACTGAGGAGATGGCTACACTCAGGGAATGATGGTGTGAGGCAAGAGACAGTTTGACTGAGGAGATGATTAGACTCGGGAAGCTTGTGTGCCGCCAGGTCTGACAGCTTCACCAGCCAAGTAGTTTGCTGTGTGAACGTGAGCATGAGCAATCGTGCTCTGGTATGCACAAGACACAGATGCCAAACCTGTCAAATTGGTAGACCGTATAGAGATGCGCAAGACAGACTGCTTTGGAAAGACAACACCTGTCCCGCTTATACCTAGCTCATCATGAGCTGGAAAGCGTTATTATTATTATTATTATTATTATCATTATTATTATTATAACTATTATTTAGTTACATATTGTTTATTATGATGATGATTATCATTGCTACAGATTATTTTCGACGCTGCCGAGGCGGACAAGGAGGTAAAGAAGCGAGTGAATGGTTACATGGTGAGTACATGAGTCAGCATCGTGGTTGCGCTCGTCTAGGTGCAGAGACCCAATAAGGCAAACAACGCAATCAGTGCCTGACAACCTAGACTCCATAACCTTAAAGGGGGGGGAGATGAGGTGTGCCCAGCAGGACAGGCAAAGCATGCTCATCAGACTACGCAAAGCATGCTCAGCAGACTACGCAAAGCATGCCCAGCAGGACAGGCAAAGCATGCTCAGCGAAGCAGGCAAGGCATGGCCAGCAGGACGAACAAAGCACGCTCAGCAGAGCAGGCAAAGCATGCTGAGCAGGATGCCCACCTGGAACCTGGAAGTGATGTCAAAATGCTTCTTCATGTCCGTGCCCAGCACCTGATTGACAATCACAGGCCTGAAGAGAGCCGTGTCCTTGGACAGATTCTGCAAAACAGGCACGAGCAATTGAGCCTCATAGCACAGACAATGCAGCATCCTTGGGCAAATTCCACAGCACAGACACAAGCAATGGAGCCTCAATGAGCATAAGCAATGCAGAATCCTGTCTGCTGGAGACCGCGTGACACCTCTACATCTGCGCAACGTTGCATGACACCGCATCACTGTGTGTGAAATCTGCTCAAGGCGTGAGTCACAACTGCGAGACTCTGCTGTGAGACTCTTCTGTGGGATCCTTCCCTCGATTTTGACTCAAACTGGTTGTGAACGACTCAAGCTGGCTGGTGAAGGGCAAGATACAGCTGAGCAAGCAATGTGTACAAACAGCGACAAGACATAACAAGGGGCAACCAGCTGTGTTGCAACGTCTCGCCACAATGATGGTTGCGCGGCCACCAGTGCAAAGGTTGACAGGATAGTGCTTAGTCTGACTGAGAATGCATCAGCATGCTTTGATAGGGGTGTTTCCTGATTGCCAAAACAGGATCTCTTACAGGGAGCGACTCAGGCCTGCACTGCCCTGAGCCTAAGGGGAAGACACGTGTTTTATGGGCAAATAAGTAAAAATGGAAAAACCACCTTGGGGGGTGGGTGGGGGGGGGGGGGGGGGCGGGGTAAAAATCCAGGAAACATCAACAGAAAAAGGGTGTAACTGGCAAGGGGCTTGCAGGACTTACCGAACAAAACATGCACTCCGGCCGAAGCATCACCCTGACAGCAGCGGCCACGTGGTGGTTCTCCAGCGGTGATATGTCGTTGTACATCACTGCCAGTGGGTGGAACGACTTGATCAGGTAGTCGTTGTTCACCCCTAAGTGCTCAAAGTCGTGGACCAGAGCAGCATAGTAGGTGGCCCAGATCTGGTTGTCTGTCATCACCTTTGCCACCCCGCCTTGGTGCAGCAGCAGGTGATTCATCTGAACCACTGAGGCCACATGGATGCTGCAGTGCAGACATGACAGCAGTGTTTGTAAGCTTGGATCGTAATGCTGTTCAAGATCCCAGCATGGCACAGCAGCATGTGGGTCATCTATACCACTAAGACCAGGCGGATACGGCAGATATGTTAGCAGTGTTGCAAGCTTGGTGTTGCGATGCTGCCATGGCATAACAGCATGTGAGTCACATGGCACAGCAGCATGTGAGTCACGTGGCACAGCAGCATGTGAGTCATGTGTACAACTGATGCCACAAGGATGCTGCAGCAGAAGCCTGCCTGTATCAGCACCTTCAATGGCTTTGGCTAGACAGATTGGCATGCACACACATGGCACTATAACATCCAGGGCAGGCAAGTCTTGCTAAGACTTGTATTGGCAGACTGTGTTCATCACATTTGTGAAATGACACATTGACTTGACAGGTGTCAGCATTTGGGAAATTTTCATCAAATTGAGTCTTCAGAATCAAAATGAGTCTTCAGAGCCAGAACGAGTTTGACACCACATGACATGATGTCAACAAACAGAAAGACATACAAACAGACAGCCATGAGAGGACCTACAGGCACGAACAGCTCGAGATCTGGATGTGGCTTTGCAACTCTTTGAGCCTGAGCTCAAAAGGTTGCAAGTGAGTTCACGTCAAGTCATGTGTAAAATTTTCTCATTTTGCATGCACACACACAAATGTCAGCAAACAGGCAAGAAGCCCACTGGACAAGCAAGCAGGCACATAGGCAGTCTAAGACATGTGGGTCACATGAGCATTGTTGCATTGCAGGCACTGCTGTGCACGATGGACACACACACACACACACACACACTCACTTACACATGGCTGTGTAACTCTTGCCACCTACACAAGCCAGCAACAAAGACATAGCTTTGCTCGTTTGAGCAATACCTGTTGTGGTATGGGTTCTGAGGGTCATAGCCTTTCTCGATCACGCGCACAAAGGTGGCCAGCTTCACAGGATCCATGCCAAATTTCTCGGCGACATCGAATCTCTGAAAGAAGTAGAAGCTGAGGAGCGACAGTGCATGCCCCTCAGCTTGCTCTGAGAACGCAAAGATGTCAAACTGCCAGTTTGTGTCTGCATCCTGCAAACATTGCCACATATGCATGGCTCTGTGTGTACATGCTGCATGACAGACATCAGCCAGTGTCAGCAAAGTTCTGAAAGGCTGAGTGTCATCAGCTTTTAGACAGTCTCCATTGCAGTGCTATTGGGCCAAAGTACAAAAAGGCATCATCTTGCCAAACAGCAGCATCAGCTGACTCAGAGGTGCTTGCTGACTCAGAAATGCTTGCTGACTCAGATGCGCTTGCTGACTCAGACGCGCTTGCTGACTCAACGCGCTTGCTGACTCAGCCAGACTCTGACGTATTTGCTGACATTAGTTTGTTGCAGCAAAGCAGTAGGCACCTCAGGCATCTTTGCAACTTGTTTTAGCTGCATGGGTGACAGTTTGACACTCAGATGACCTCCTGATGATGCAGCGCACATGCAAATGGTCCAAATTTGTGACCCTAATTTGCAGAGAGGCAGCTGCTGTAGAAGAGACTGTTTGATTTGTGTCAATACAACTGCATGGGCATTGTTCTGACAACATTCAGTGGATATCAGACAGAATTTTTGGAAAGATGTTTGCTGACTGAGCGACACATCAATCTGGGGTTCTGCAGACCCACACCTGCAACATGTGTACCCTACACCCATGTGCAGACCCATACCTGCAACATGCGCTCCAGCTGAGGGGTGACACTGGCTGAGATGGAGGCCTCGCTGACGAGCACCTGCTGACACCGATCCGTGCCCTTCAGCATACTGGTCTGCCTAGACAGGGACTTGGGAGATGGCTTGCTGCCCTCTGACTCTGAGTTCGTGCCCTCCCTGAAAGCTGCAGGACCCTACAGACACACACATGGACAGACATTCATTCATTCAATCATCCATACACTCATTCATCCCCTCCTCTGGGTCTGGGTTCGTGCCCTCACTGAAAGCTGCAGGGCCCTACAGACAGACAGACGGACATTCGTTCATTCATTCAATCACTCCCTCATCCCTTCATTCATTCACCCATCCATTCGTTCACTCACTGATTGACTCACACCTGCCATTCTTCCTTTGTGATGTATGAGATATGCTCAGGGCGCTACAGGCTTGTGCGGTGCCTTGAAAAGCTGTGAGCAAGCTCCGGGGCTCTGCTGCCTTGGTAGCACTAATCAGGACGCTTATATTGCGTGAATGTGTGAAGACTGCATGTGCAGCCTGACTTGCAAGACATCACTTCCCACTGCCTACCCAGTTGCCGCTTCAGAGCTGCCAGTGCATTGGCCGCAGGGACTTTGCAAAGGATCCTGACAACCCAAGGGGTGTCTCACTGAAGACAAAGCACTTGCAGCCAAGGATGGTGCAACAAGACGTAAGCTGGCCAATTGATGAGTGGAGTGGAGTGCAGCAGCATACCGTGAGCAGCTGCAGCATGGACATGCCCACTTCCGTGTCCATGCTGCTCTTCTTCAGCAGTTGAGACTCCAGGCCCACGGGCTGCCTCAGGTCTGTGTTGGACTCTGTGAGAACGTGGTAGATGTCCAGGGCAGACTGCACTGATGGCTCCTCACCCTGGGGGCACATACAGTGATAACAACAACAACAACAACAATAATAATAATAACAATAACGATGACGATGACGATGACGATGACGATGACGATGACGATGACGATGACGACGATGACGATGTTTGGAGATGGCTGCATTGCCGACTATGGAGCTGGCAAACGCAAGCTGTGTACACAGTACTACTGCTTTTGACATGGACTGTAGGCATGGAATCCAGGGCACCTGATGTGCATACTTGTAGGATAATCATGTGCAGAGCGACGTTGTAAATCAAGAAACTACGAAATTGTGTGAAATGTCATTTGACAGTATCTAGCTGCTAAAGGCCATCAACAAAGATAATCAGGCACAGGGTGAGTGATGGCACTGCCATGCTGCCATGAAATTGCAGTGACAGCATGCACGAAGATGGGTGTCCTGTCAGCACACATGGTCGGACAGACAGCAGCAATGCCATGCTGCCATGACACTGCAGTAGGAGTAGCAGCACCCACAAAACTGGGTGTGCTGTCAGCACACATAGTTCGACAGACAACATCACAGCCATGCTACCATGACATTGCAGTGACAGCATGCAGGAAGATGGGTGTCCTGTCAGCACACATGGTCGGACAGACAGCAGCAATGCCATGCTGCCATCACACTGCAGTAGCAGCATGCAGGAAAGTTCCAGCACACATGTTTGGACAGACAACAGCAATCCTTGAAACTGCAGTGACAGCATGCCTGATGATGGGTGTCACATCAGCACACATGGTCAGACGATAACAGGCCAGCAGCATACCGCAATGAAGGCGTGCAGGAAGTTAAGGGTCTTGTCGATGGGGGTGTCAGCGTCAATGTGGCTCTTGGGGATGAACTTGTCATGGATGACGGCCTCTAGGCGCTGGGCCAGGTTGCGAGCCTCCTGCTGAAGGGCGTCCTTCTCCCTCTGAATGGCAGCCGTCTGCCTTTCCAGCTGGATCCTGTTCTGCTCCAGGTCCTGGTTTGCCCTGCACCGAACGCATGCAATAATTATAATTATGAATTATTGTTTTTACTATTTGATATTAATAATACTATTATTATTATGAATTATTGTTTTTACTATTTGATATTAATAATACTATTATTATTATTATTATTATTATTGTTTTATTGTTATTATTATTATTGTTATTGTTATTATCATCTAACGCATGCGCCTCTGCTGCAGTGTGAAGTCACATATTATACACAAAAGCTTGCTTGGTTGTCTCATGCACAGCATCCAGCAACTGTGCATATGCTTGCTGAGAGTGTTGAGTTGACCAGATACACAGGGGTTGAGAGGGTTTGAAGTTTCCCTGCCAGGATGATGTTAGTAAATGGACATAGTGAGCATAGTGAGGTTCAATGATGATAATGAAAATGAAAATGATATCACTCGTGACGAGCTAGACACATGCAGGACCACTCTTGTCTCTCCAAGCAGTCTGTTCTGAGCATCCCTATACGGTCTACTGACACAACACTTCTGACCCGGTTGCCCTACGGCTACTTTCCAGCGATGTGCTGCGTGACTGTCAACAAATGTGAGATAGCACATTTCACCTCTGCAGGGCTTCATGGCGCTGCGCCAGTTGCAGCTCCATGCGCTTCTGCTGTGTGATGTTGTGCACAATAACCAACACTGCAGGCTTGCCCGTGATGGGGTCCTGCAGCAGCACACACATGGTTGGCTGGAGCACGGGCGCTGTCTGCTTTGTGCAAAGAGGGTGTGGTCGCAGACGCCAAGATGCACAGACGCCACGACCAGCTGCAGCTGTAGCGAGCTGCAGTGCAAATCTGGATTGGGTCTAGCCCCCTCTTAAACTTGAAGAACAGTTGGTATGCAACTGCCCTCCATCTGAGCTGGTCCTCGCTGCAGCTCAGCATCATTACTAACCACCTGCAGCTGCCGCGTGTCAATGCCAGAGATAGCCATTGCTGCACAGCCCAAAACAGGGTGCTGTCAAGGCTAGGACAGCATCGTGGGTATGGGATGATCAGCGGAAGTTTGAGAGAAGCTCAGCATTGCAGCATGCAAGGCTGAGGGATATAGACAGAGGCAAAGTGAAAGGCTCTCAGAGACCTGGACAAAGGAAGGCTGAAAGGCTTGTAGGGAGATAGACAAAGGCAGAAAGGCTTGTATGGACATAGACAAACGCCCATTAAAAGGCAAAACAACGAATGCTGAAAGGTGCACAGGGAGTAGGCAAAGGCAAATTGAGAGGCTCACAGGGACATAGACAAAGGCAGGCTAAAAAGCTTGCAGGGACATAGACTCAGGCAAACTAAAAGGCTCACAGTCATAGGCCACATCTCCATCATTGACCACTTCAGCTCGCCTGTCTTGTTGCTGATGCGAGGAATGGGGTGCCGGTACGAGTCCGCCCCAAGCTTGAAACACGCTTCATGTGCCTTCTCATACGCTGCAATTTCCTCTGCCTGCCCACCTACAAGGTGCGCTGTCATAGCTCAGCACGACATGCTCAAACCATTCTGTAGAAATCATGTGCAGCTCCTGTGTGCAGTATAGTTGCTGGGCCCAAATTGTCTGCAAAGTTCAATGCCTGCTAAGCACATGCATGCAATGGCATTCAGAGTCAGATAGATACACTTAGAGGTGTCGACTCTGAAAAAGGTGATGATGACTTGCCAGCTGGCAAGATAGTGGTAGTTTAGATGCATTTGCAGGAGCAGCGTCAGCATACAGACACAGACACACACACATACTTGATCAATTGCAATGAGCTGTGGACCTGGCTCTGCTATGCAGCTGTGGCAGTGCATTCAGAACGTGCCAACAACATGGTGGCGTGAGAATGGAATGTGCAAACTGTATGATGTTGCTGAGGCTGAGGGCTAAGTACTGAGGGCTGAGTACTGAGTGCTGCAGGTTGCAGCTGTTAGTGTTAAGAGCCAAGCAGGGTGCTTACCAGCGCAGCAACCTCCCACAAACAGATCCTTCAGGTGAAAGCTGTCTGACTCTGCAAATAGACACAACACTTCATTGTGCTGCCTTAAGTGATCATCATGGCATTACAGGCGAGTGCGGCTCTGATTGGTTGCAGCTTTTTGAACGACCATCTTGCAATGCAGTGCTGACCTACATGTAGGATAAGAATCCCATGCGTAGATGTTCACAAAGCGCTCTGCAGTATCTGTGCCAGCGGGAGTCTCACAGGTCAATGGTAAAATGCATCAGACAAACGCAGTACCAGAGTGACTTGGCCTAATCATACCCAGGGTGATTAGTCATGTGAAGCAGCAGAGTACATTCAGGCCTTCATTGTGGTGTGGAAATTATTTGTAAACATAAATCTGAGGCAATGTTTTTTTCTAGCTTTTTTTTGGGCCTCTCCAGGCAAAAATCTGTTGCTGCCCATGCAGCAGGAAGCCCATCCTTGCATGACGGCCAAAGACAGTGCACAGAGCAAGTCCCACCTATGCAGTCAGGCCCATACTTCCTCAGGGCAGCCTGGTTTGCGTTCAGCAGAATGCCATCCTCAGCAAACAAGAGAGCAAACATGGAGGTGCGCTTCTGCATGGCTGACAGGCGGATCAGAGCCTTGTCATGATCTGTCCTGATCTGGCACATGACAGCTGTCACACAATGATCCTTCAGCTTGAGCTTGATTGGCTGCATGCAGTACACATACCATATGTTAGTTTGATTGGCTGCATGCAGCACACAGACCTTGTCAGTCTGATTGGCTGCATGCAAAATACAGATTCATTCAGTTTGTGAGCCTCCCAGAGGATCACTGGGCTAGGCTTCAGCTGCAATGAAATTGTTGTCCAGGCCACCACCGCAGTGAGAAACTTGCAGCTGAAGGAGCATGATGCAATTCTGAGAACAGCAGTGTGACCAGGGGTTGGGAAGTACAGCTTGATTGTTCTTGTGGGATGCAAGTGGTTCAGCTAACCAAGTGTCATAGCGAATTCAGCAACAACACACAAACAAGACAATGTTTCCCGTGCAAAGAGCTGCAGCCAGTGCTGGTGAATGCGCACCTGCTGGGTGTACCAGCTGAGGCAGCATAACAGTGATGCAAGCAAGAGCTGCAGGACTGGATAAATTTATGCCCCGGCACATATGGCAGCAAAACCATTTCTTTTGCAGCTATGTGCATGATGTAGCATTATGGAGGAGCATTACATTACCTTGCATTTAACCGTTGCAGTCAGATCCAGTTTGGAGACATCAAAAACTGGCTGCATCACGTCGTGGAAATGCAACCAGGCATTCTCATGCTTGTTTTCCTGCCAAAAGGAACACTTTGTTTGTGGCATAGACGCATGACACAATCACAGCAAGGACGAGCATAGGCGTCCTTGGCAGATGCTTAAGTGTGCACTTTTCTGAAAGAGGAGATTGTGAAACAAGCACAAGCGACTAAAGCAAATCAGTCCTGCACCCGAACTTGTGGTTGTGTCACCTACCCGTATACTTCTGGTCCAATCATACCACTGGCGCCGCTTGTCAGCTGACATGTGTGCCAGGACCTCTCTATACTCATCTGGTGTGCGCGGAGTGCCAACTTTAGTAGAGCATTCCATATTGTGAAACAGCAACCTGTATGTGTCTTGGGTAGCGTGTGCACTGCGTATGACAAACGGTGGTTCAGTCACACTGGGCAAACGCAACAGGTTGCTGCAGCACTTTGAGGGCAAGAGTACGCAGTAAGGTGACTGTGATAGAGTTTTTGTATAGGCCAGACTGGCACTAGTGTCCCACCTACTAGGATCAGCAGCAGTCCCTGGCAGGAAGATTACGAGTGGTTTGTCCATGATGTGAAGAATGTTCAGCTCTTCCATAATCCAGACTCTATCGAACATGCTTCGCGGCAGCATAGCCATGATGCAGCTGACCCAAAGTTAGCACCGAGTTTGGTGTACACTTGCACAATGCGATGGAAAAACCCAGGATCAGCGAACACTGCACACCAAACCAGCGACTGCAAGGGTAATCGTAAGGTTCGCAAGGGCACGACTTCCAGGGTAAGTGTCAGCTAAGCAAGATCAGTGCTCCTGAAAGCTGGCACTGAACTCGGGCGTGTCATTGCAAAGGTGCTGGGTCATGACTGGTAGAGGACCATCTGTGCGATACCGCATTTCATGGTGAGCCCAATCATACGTTTACGTCGTGCTGTCTGACCAGTCTCGCACATAGTCGAGATCATTGACCGGATGATCGTGTTCCTGATTCTACCGAGAAGATCATCGATCAGATGACTAAAGTCACTGTGATCGTCGCTTGCAAATGTGATCTCGTTCAAACTGTGCTTACCCAAGCTTACCAAACAGGTGCTTGCCTGAAACCGGAAGCTGGCATGCAATGACACGGGGTCTACTCTGTAGTGTAGCGATAGTACCTGTAGCTGTTTATCTACAAAGTTTGTGGACTTTGGTGCTCACACATAACATATGTTTAGAGATGATTTGTAACAGGGCGAGGGTGAAAAGGTCGTGCTAGCGTGTCAGGGTGCGCATTATCCACCCTGTTACATTCCCCCCCCCGGCCACCCCCTTAACGTCAGGCGTAGCGACTGGGACCCCCTAACTGGGGCACTACCCTCAAGGGAAAGAAGCAAATTCACCTCCCCGCGCGGAAGCGTATTCAAGGATTCGAACTTGCGACCTGAAGCCAACTCGCTTCAGAGCCCAATGCGCTATCCAATAGCGACAAGTTACCGAGCTCCGAAACCATATGTAACGGGGGGAATGCAACAGGGTGGATAATACGCACCCTGACACGCTAGTACGACCTTTTCACCTTCGCCCCGTTACATGATTCAACGATAGATATTAGTGTGCTGATGCCACAAATGTGCGTGATGGATGCAGCAAGTCTGGCTGGACACGAACTGCCGAAAAAGTCATGAATGTATTACTGTCACATGAAGCAATTGACACAGCATCCTGTGATTATCACAGGACCTCACCTGGAACGCTGGCGCTGAGGGTTTATGCTATCAAACGCCTGTAAGCCAAAGTTGTATCTGTACGCATATGGTGCTACGATGGCAAAGAGAGCACCATCAAATGGTAACACCACTGGACTCGCAAAACGATCACAACAGCCATGTGAGCCATCAGAGCGCACAAGCAGCACCAACACATCTGAGCATGCCTAAGCCTTGATCAGTACTATCCCACCTGAGCCGACCCGCACGCACGCACGCACACACAACGAACTGCAGCTCAACTTTCAGATTGGAGATGTGCAAAACATTGTGAATTTGCAGCTGACCAATGATGATGATCATCATTGATGTAACCAGACTAACTCTGCCGATGTCAAAGAGCACCAGAAGTCACAATTGCAGTTGCACACAGACCATGGCAGTTGAACACTTGACCATGAGCTGTTAATCTCAGCAAAAGCTTGAATGCATAGTCTAGTAAGCTCCAGATAGCTCAGAGGGCCAAAGGGAATAGGATTCCCCCAGCAACCTGCCAATGGTGCCAAAAATCCAGCAATGGTGCTGACAAACATTGCATGATAGATGCAGTTGCAGTGGCCAACACAAGAAAAGGCTGCACCCTTCGGCGCCAATTGAATGGGAATCCCAGTATTGTACCGGCCTGCCCAGGAGTGACAGACATACTGCCATTGCTTTGATCACTAGCGTATGGCTACACGTCTTGTGCAGCTTTGCAGGACAACATCAAATACACAACACGCTCTCAAATCTATTGCATCTCTGTGTTGACAACTCGCTCGACAGGCCCCTCTGCCTGTGCTAGCGCTGCTGCCGCCGCCTCTTGCTGTGCTTTTGCCTCCTGCTTCTGCTTCTGCTTGCGCTTGCGGCGCATCCTGTTGATGTGAGCCTTCTTGCCCTTCTGTGTGGCAGCAGTCTTCCTGGCCTGCCCTTGCGCCTCCTTCTGCTGCCGCTGCCGCCTCTCCTCCTGCAGTGAAACTCAACACTGGTCATGGGGTTGTTAAGGGTATGGTCAATGGTGGTTAGGGTATGGTCAACAGTGTTCTAGGCAATTCTAGGTCTTCTGTTGCCGCTGCCGCCTCTCCTCCTGCAGTGCCACACAACAGTGCTTAGGGTTTGGTCAAGACTTTGCAAGGTGTTGTTCTAGCTTTTCTCCAGGTATCATGGTCCTTTACATTATGAAAGCTTATGAAAGCTTGACAAAAATCGAGGCTGAGCAGCAAACCTGCTCGGCTTCAGACGACCGCACAAACTCGTTGGCATGCTTCTCATGAGTGCCGCGCTTGTACGCCAGCGTGGTCTTCTCCTTCAAAGCAGTCTCAGTGAAGGCATCAGCTTGGGCAGTCTTGCCCTGCTTCCTCAGCACGATGGCCTTTTCCACGCAGGCTGCCGGGTGGCGGGGGGTCAGCTCCAGAGCTCTGTTCAGGTAGGCTAGGGCCTCAGTGTAGTTGCCACACTTGCGCTCCAGAGCACCCAAAGCGCCTGCATGCAGTCACTTGTTGCCTCATCTGATCGTTTGAAAATTCTTTCTTTTGAGCATCCATGCATCTGTACATTCATGCATCCAGCCATCCACCCATTTCTTCTTTCATTCGCACAATTGTGCATGCATCCGTTCATTCACGCAATCATGTGTTCATCCATTTGTCCAATCATTCATACAGTTGTGCATTCATCCATTTAGTCATTTGTCCATGCACGCAAAGAAGTCATCCCCAGAGAGCTTACTCTGGGTGAAGGTTTCCCTGGGATCAAGCTCCAGAGCTTTCAGGTACAGCTCGCGAGCCTTGTCGGTGTTGCCATTAGTCATCTCCAGCGCGGCCCAGGCATGCCAGCAGGGCACTGAGCGGGGCTGTACCAAGGTGGCCTTCTGCAACATGTCCCTGGCTAGCTCTGTGTTGCCCTCAGCTGCTTCTGCCAGCGCCCAGCTCTGTATACAAAGAAGAAGGTGGCAGGTGGTGAAGAAGAAGGAAAGGAGGTGAAGGGACAGGAAATAGAGGTGAAGAAGAAAAAAAAAGGGAACGAAGATGAAGAGGAAGGCTGCAGAAGGGCTGCGCAGTTTGACAAATGCCGTGAAAGGGAGACAGCAAAAATGCAGGCAAGGGGGAAGAAGAAGATGAAGACAAAGAAGAACCAAACAGGATGAAGGCAAGGCAGGGCAGCGAAAAACAGGCAATGGGGAAGAGGAAAAAGAAGAAGACAAAGAAGAACCCAGCAGGAAGAAGGCAACGCATGACACCAAAACATAGACAATGGGGCAGAAGAAGAGCACAAGAAAGGGATGATGACAAGCAGTCTGCTCCAGCCATTGCCCCTGCAGTGCAGTCACGAGAATAATGATAATCCCATGCAGAGGAAGAAGAACAGAAAGATAGAAAAACCGAAGAAGAAGAAGACAAGGAAGAAGAAGGCAAACCACAACTAGGAGGGGAAAAGCAAGGGGGGGGGGAGCACCGCACCTGCAGGACGTATGTGTTGTTGGGCTCCAGCTGCACAATTTGATGAAGAAAGACGAAACCAGCAAGAAGAAGAAGACTAGTCACAACCGAGAAAAACCAAACACCCCACCTGCAGGACGTATGCGTTGTTGGGCTCCAGCTGCTGCCCCCTTGCAAACAGCTCCCTGCCTTCTTGCAAGTGGCCCTCCTCCAACTCCAGGCGTGCCAGGGTGTGCAGGTTGGCTACGTGAGATGGGTCTGCCTTGATACCTGCGACCAGGTACTGCCTTGCCAGCTTGCGCTTGCCAGCTTTCCACTCTAGCGTTCCCAGCATTCCAAGGCCCCGTGTGCTGGTTGGCTCCAGTTGCAGCAGCCCTTGCAGCAGCTCGCGAGCCTGCAGGAACCTCCCCAGGGTAGGATTCATTACGTAGCGTGTAGGCTCTGGTATGTAGGTATTACGTAGCGTGTAGGCTCTGTCACATAGGCGTCACATAGGCGTTGCATAGCGTATAGGCTCTATCACATGGCATTGCATAGCGTATAGGCTCTATCACGTTGGCATTGCATAGCGTAAAGGCTCTGTCACATGGCATTACATAGCATATAGGGTCTGTCACATTGGCATTACATAGCGTATAGGGTCTGTCACAAAGGCATGACATACCCTGTATGCTCTGTCATTCAGGATTGCAATGTATGAGATTGCACTTGAATGCAAACCCACAGGACTGTTCAGGACGATACAGGACTGTACAAGACTGAAAATGCGGATATGCTGTTACACAGGGTTACATGGCATGCTGTTTCGTACTCTGACTTTGTGATCAAGATGCAGTTTCATGCATGTCTTACTGAACTCCAACATTTATGAGGCCTTGTTTGACCACCACTGCGCTTGCAGTATCTGCATCGCAGATGTGGCTTGGGGTCTCATGTACCCCAAGCCAGGCCCTGAAATATCTAAACCTCATAAGAAGTCGACCGCATTCCTATAATACTCATATATCCTGAGCCAGGCCCTGAAGAGTCTGAGTCACACAAGTAGCACAGACCTACTGCTTCTGCAAGAGTTGTGTGTGGCTTGTGTGCAACTCTTGCAGAAGCAGTAGGTCTGTGCTGCTTGTGTGACTCAGATTCTTCAGTGCACGGCTCAGGGTACGTGAGTATTGTAGGAACGTTGTTGAATCATACATGCGCATGGGCAGCCCGCTTCCCATTGAATTGACGCCGAAAGGTTTTTTCTTCTTTTGTCTTTTTTCTTTTTGTTCTGTTCTGTTCTGTTCTGTTCTGTTCTGTTCTGTTCTGTTCTGTTCTGTTCTGTTCTGTTCTGTTCTGTTCTGTTCTGTTCTGTTCTTTTATTTTCTATGCATGCGCAATCAATACCACGCTGGTGCAGCTCCGGAATGGCACCCTATTTGAAGAATAAGAAAAAGAACAGAAAATTTTACACCTTTCAGCGCAATTTAATGACAAGCCAAGTATGATACCGGGCTGCCCAGGGCTGCTCAACTTTGCTCAAATATGCGCAATCAGTCACGGATTGGAAAATATCAATGTACCACTTGATCATGCTTGCTTCGCCCACCTCTCAAGCACACTTCACAAATTTGACCATACATAAAGAGTCCCGCACCTCCAAGCACGTTTGACTCATTTTGCCTCTTGAACACCATTGAACGTCAGTTCTGCAGATGGACTAAGGTACGGCCCATTCCAGACCAACTACAAAGTTTACAGCAGAGGTCAACTTGTCCTGCACGTACCTAGCTCACCTTGAGCTGGACAGCATAATTATTAATATAATAATGATAATCAATATTTAGTAATCATTACTACCAGGGGTTGTGTGACTGATGCGAAGAAGAGGCGCACCTGGAACAGGTTGTCACCCTTGAACTCTTGGTGAGCCCATTTGAAGAGCAGCTTGACTGGCTGAGTCAGCTCCAGGCCCTGCAGGGGGGGGTCCTTGGGGACGCCATCCAGCGCCCGCCTGTACAGCCGCCGAGCTGACGTGTCATTCCTGCACACAAAGCACTAAAACATCTCCACAATGTAGAAACGCACTTTTGCTGTCCCAAGATTTAGATTTCTAGTGTAGGAATGACGTTTCTGAACTGAAATAGATGTTTCTGGATTGAGAAGAGCTGCATGTCAGCACGTGCTCTGAAGGTTGCACGAGGCTGAGCTCATGTTACTCCTGCGCTGCATGTGCAACCTGGATTTGTAGATTGCAACTACGTGGGCAGTCAAAGAGTGTTAGCCAGCCTGATGGTGAAGCTCTCCAGACAAGCTTGACAGACTGCTTGTGCTGTAGACAGTCTACTTGTGCTGTAGACAGAGACTTGATACCAAAGAGGTCTCACACTCATGTTAGACCAACTGCTTGTAACGGCTGCCATGAAGCATTATGCATGTGTGCAAACATGACACTGCATGCTGATACTGTTTGCTGTCACAGCTGAGACTGCAATGACATGGATTTAGCGGCTGACCCTCACCTGAGATCAAACTCCATTTGGAATTGAATAATCAAAGATGAAAACACAGCCAATGAAATGAGACTACAATGACGTAGGTTTGGCTGCTGACCCTGACCTGAGATCAAACTCCATTTGGGCCCAGCTAGACATGACCCGGATAAAGGAGGTGACAGCCCTGATGAGCTGCTGATGCTGCTGTGAGCCACGCTCTGCCTCGCCGTTGGGGCTGGCATTTGCCTTCAGCTTGATTTGAATGAGCTCGGCAGCTGCTCGGTAGAAGCAGCGTGCTGCAGGGATGCTGGCGTCCTTCATGTTGCTGCTGGCCATCCGCCGCTCCATGTTTGCTAACTGCACGTCAGGAAAATTTATCACAGATGTTGCTTGCTTTGCAGGTTTGTGGTTGGTAAATGCACGTCAGGGAAATGTATCACAGATGTTGCTGCTGGCCATGCGCTGCTCCATGTTTGCCAACTGCACGTTTAGGAAGTGTATCACAGTGTGTATGACAGTATGTTGTGTATGACAGTAGTGTATGGCAGTATGTTGCAGTTCTGTGTTTGCTGACTGCATGTCAGGGAAATGTATCACAGATGTTGCTTGTGTTGTGGATCTGTGTTTGCTAAGTGCGCATAAGGGCAGTGTACGACAGATGCTGCTTGTGTTGTTGTTCTGGGTTTGCTGACTGCATGTCAGGGAAACGTATCACAGATGTTGCTTGTGTTACGGTTCTATGCTTGCTAAATGCACGCAAGGGTGGGGGGGGGGGGCAGCTGCTTGGTTTGCAGCTCTGTGTGTGCTAACTGCACGTAAGGGAAGATGTTGCTGCTGTTACGCCCACTTCTTTTGAAAAACCATCCCTTGAACAATGTAAACTTGGATTCAAAAGTGCATGGAGACATACAAGAACATGTGTGCATTCACTCATTCTCTGATGCGACAAATGTGTTCCCCTAGGGTCAGAAACATGCCAGCTCCCTTTGTGAATAGATTCAGGATCATCTAACAGGCAAATGGGCCAGAATATAATTGAAAAAGCAACAGCAAGCCAAAACTCCATTGCTGCCTAAAGCAATGCTGCCAGCTTTTCATGAACATAGACGTGTCCACCAGACTAACGGTCAGACTAGTGGACAAAAGGGAGCGCAACAGCAAGCTAATAAACTTGGCTCTATGCATCATATAATGGATGGTTGCACTGATAAAGACTTGTCTGAAGGGTTTAGGGTCAGCCTATTCAGGCCTTAGGGATTGGAATCCTAAACTCATGACCCCATGCTCAAAGAAGATTCATGCAGGGATTGTTTCATCCAGGTTTTAGGGCGTAATCCCTAATCCCACACTTTCAGCTGCGCAAAGCAGGTGCGTGCAGAAGGCCCACCTGGGCCCAACCCTCAGAGTTGACCGGATCCTTGACTAAGTGACTAGTCATCAGCGCGCGCGCTTGAGAGAATTGCATGTCTCTGGACATCTGGCGCACGAATTCCGCCACCACCTCATACCTCTTGGGCACCCTCTGCTTAGTGGCATGGGGCTTGGCGTAGTGAAGGGCATTGTCAAGGGCAGACTGTTGCCTATCGGGCACCAGGACTGGCACCAGCTGAAAGGCCATGGTCAGCTCCCCAAAAGAGAGGATGTCCCCCAGGTACACCTCTGTGTCTACCATTCTGGCTAGCTTCACCTTGTTGACAAAGGTGGTGCCGTAGGGCTTCAGACATGTCACCAGACAGCTGCAAGTGGGCAGGCGTGAGTCAGTGCGAAGTCATGCAGGGAGGGTAAATGAAGATAGACTGCAGCTGCATGGTGGCGGTGTACTTCAGGGACCAAAGCCTATAATAGTGGACACTCAGCCCACAAGAGTGGACATAAGCCTACATTAGTGGACATAAGCCTCCTGAAAGGTTTTGTTTCATGTTTTGTTCAGCAGAAGACTTGGGACAAAAGGAGCGTGTGTGTCTCTGCAACCAACAAGGCCAAGGCAGTAGAGCTGCTCTGGGTTCCCAATTTCAAAAACTGGGCAAGACAGTTCAGACATCCACAATTGACAGCACTCCACAGAGCAATAAGAGCACATGCATTTTCATTCCTTGCCAAACCCATGTTGACCATGAGAGAACACCATGCAGCACTGGGCAGCCCGGTGTAACACTTGGCTTCTCATCAAGTTGACGCCAAAAGGTGTAGTTTGTTCTTTTCTTTTCTTTTCCAACACCACGGCAGTGATTTGCGCTTACCATGGCTTGCGTCCATTGAAGTGGATCTCAAGGCGAGCATGGACGCCAGGCCCAGCTTCCACAGCACTCTCCAGCACAAGATCACAGTTGCCCTGTCTGGGGTCGCCCCCACCCAGCAGCAGGGGGCCGTGCTGGGGCAGGTGTATGGGCTGGGCAACCGTCACCTCATCATCACATTGCAGCCGCCAGCCAACCTAAATGACAGCCAGCAGTTGATTCTAGAAACGCTTTTTTCCTTTTTATCCCTTAAGCATGGTTTTTCCTTCTTTTCCCCCTTCCTGAAGCGTGGCATGAATCCAGGCTGGGATAACCATCACTCACTGCCTGACATGTCCTGTGCATGCCTTGCGCTACTAGGTCACATGACACGCCTGATCCCCACATGACACGCCTGATCCCCACATGACATGCCTGATCCCCACATGAGCATGCGACCAGCCAACAGGCATGACAGCAAGCAGTAACAAAGCAGTATCCTACAGCAGCAAGATTGCTACGTCTGCGTTACTGCTGTCACGCAGATTGCCAAAACAGGATCTCAGGAACTCACACAGGAAATAAGTGTACATGGCCACCATAGAAGGAAATACATGTTGAATCAATGGAATAAATGAGATACATGCATGTGCACAAGGCATTGCATATTGGCAAAAAAGGGATGGTGTCATGAGCACCTGCTAGTACACCCGGCTCTCATGGGAATAACAATAAATGCCTTCTCATCTTTCTTAAGCAGGCCAGTTTGTGAGGTACAGTTTGAAGTCAGACATGCCTGGACACCATTATACTGGGTTTTCACTTTGGGACGTGAGCATTGACACAGCTCACCTTTCGGTCAACAGGTACAAGCGCAAAAGTGGCATCCTTGTAGCTGGTCCCTTTCTCATGCTTGTAACGCTTGCTTTGAATAGCTGAAAACATCATATCAGCGGCAGCAGCTTCATTGGGGGGTTGTTGGGGATCCTTGGGGGGCTCAACGC
>JAABUK010004473.1_pt1 | contig 22674 bp, 27 predicted proteins | sample 5559141 | NCBI WGS metagenome assembly JAABUK01 (sample SAMN10711869, study PRJNA513367) | rock metagenome | isolation source: Antarctica rocks | place: Antarctica: Victoria Land, Pudding Butte nord | collected 2016-01-03
GAGAGGCAATCAAGTTGAGGATAGGGGGGAGAGGGGCGGTACGGATGGATAGTGAAGAGGTGGACATACAGACTGGACCCGCTTGACTAGAAATAAAGAATGAGGCTGAGTATTGAGGACAAGGAAGAGGCGAGGAGCTCACAGCATGAGCTCCCATACCAGCGCGTCCGTACATCGCTCGTCGAGGTTTCCCTACAGGAGGATCTGAGCATCGCCGCCCATGCCACAGCTGCGCCATCCAGGAAGCAAGAGCTGACAGCTTTACAACAGAGCGATACTCACCAGGTAGACCGTCGCCTCTTGATTCCTGTCCTGCTCGGGCTTGTTCTGCATCGTGCCTAGCTACTGAACTGCAAAAGCGAAACAGTCTGGATGAGGGACTTCTATGGCTCAGACGATTGCCACCCTTTCGGTGATACCTCGATATAGCCGGGAGTCTCTCATTCTCGCGCCCTCCTCGCTGTCCCTAATGTTTAATCCACATTCTCCCATTCCCCCTTTTACTTGCTTGTCTTATATTGTTACGACTCAATTGGCTTCAGTCAATGTCAGGAGCTCGTCACCTATCACCGACCCGCTTTCTTTCGCTTGAGAACCTTCCTGCGTCTTCCCCATGACTGCCCGTTAAACTTCGCTCAAAAGTGGAGGTGATTCACTATGGATATTGATCCTCCTCGCCTATCTTCCAGATCTGCGAATCACTCCAACCTTCAAGATACTTCTCCTTCGAGTCTCGCCTCCCATCCGACTTCATTCCATGGTTCGGATGGCGCCAAGCAATCAGCCTCGTCGCGGTCTCGTTTACTTCGCACCCGGCCATCGGACCCCTTACCCGGTCCTCCTACTGTCGCGAAGCATACAAGTCCGGTCGCCAGCATCCGCAAACCTTTGCAGAAGGAGCTGAACAATATCCACCGTCGCTTGGACTCCGAATGGGTGAAATCACGGCGTGAAGAGCTATTGAGGGAGAAGGAGAGGCATTTGAAGCGAGTGGTGGACGGCCATGATGATGCTGTGAGGGAGAAGTTCCACCTGGAGAAGTTTGTTAGCTTGCTGGAAGGCTGGGACCCTGGGGTGAGCTTCGATCTCTCTTGGGAGGACGGCTGCGCTAGCTGTCGTACCAATTGAGCAGTACAGCTGATCAGTTTTGCAGGAAGCGAAGAATGATAATTCGCCCGTCTTTCAAGAGGTGGGTCTTCAATCCCGTCGAAAGACTGGGCTCTCACATCCGTACAGTACAGGCGTTCTAGTCATCATGATCTCCTCGATCTCGTGCCGTCTCCGCCCATGGCCTCATCATCTGCCGTGGCTGGCCCGTCGCGACCGAGAGGCTCTCTACCCGCCCGGACTACCCGTCGACAGGCTCATGAGCAGTCTGAGCTACTCGCGAATGTGATCACACCGATGGCCGGGAACGGACACTCCACTCTCAAACGATCTTTTCCTCTCGAGGACATCAAGGCACCTGCCTCCTCGTTACCGACATCCACGAAAGACAAGACTCGTCTAGTAGAGGATGGTCAGCGGCAGGTGTCAAATGGTCGCACCCCTTTGAAGATACGACTTTCGATGGGTAGCAAACCACTTTCGCCCGCGACGGATATGCCACCGCCCCCACTGCCATCGAGCTTCGATTCAGCAGCTAAGCGGAGCCGTCGAGCTACAACGCAAGGGGTGGCCTTATCACCGCTTGATGAGCCTGAGACTGAGGAACCCATGAGCAAGGGCAAGAAGCGGGCTCGGATATCGTTACCTAATCTTTTGGCAGCGAAAAAACTGCGAGGCGCAACAGACCTTGTCGTCGAAGCACAGGGGAGCTCGTCATCTCTCATCGAAGTACCGGTCCAATCCCAAGAACCTTCTCCAGCTCTTACTTCGCTTCCCTCCCTTGCCTATTTCTCCTTCCCTCCGCCACCCCTCCGTCAACGTGAGCGTTCTGCCGGTCTGCGACAAGTGTCCTATACAGATCCAACGCAACGTCTTCCGCCAAACACGCAATACTCCGGAGAGATAGCCCCTATCATGTCTTCCTACATCCATATCGAAGATACAGGTCCTCCTCCCGATCTTCGGGCTCTGGAGCTCCGCGCAGCCCGAGAAGCTTACTACCGCAACCGGGTAAATTACCTGCAACAGAAAGGTCGACTCCTCCGGCTCCTTGATGGTGCCCTGGACGACCCGAAGTCCGCCAAAAAGAGCCACCACAAGGTCATTACCGGGCCGCCGTTACGGCAATCTGACCACCAAGACGCCATGACGTCCCAAATGTTACAGGTGCGCAATGCGATCGTCAACGAGGCGAGGATGAAGCCTCAAGTTTGCAAGCGGGTCTCCCGAATGGTTCAGACGTACTGGGAGCATATTGAGGGCAAGGAGGACCGAGAGAGAAGTGCGGAGGAAAAGGAGAAGAGGCGGAAGGCGAGAGATGTCGCTAGGGCCATGAAAAAGCGGTGGGGTCTTGCTGTGAAGGTAAACTTTCCCCCATTGTCAAAAAATTGATGAAGCGTTCTGATCTTGGTGATCAGGTTGTGCGTGCGAAGGTGTTGGCTGCACAGAAGCTGGAGCAAGATCGGTTAGGCAAGGAGCACCTGCAGAACATGTTGCAGCGGAGTACCGGATTGCTTGAAGCGCAAAGAGACGATATCGCCGGTCCGGGAATCGAGGCCGAAGATGAGGAAGAGGACGAGTCCGACAGCATTTCAGACGTTTCGGCTGCGAATGAGGGTGATCTCGACGAAGGACCTGCCAATGAGGAGGGAGAGGACCACTTTGACGACGGTCTCATTCCGACATCGGATGTAGTTGATTCTGTCGACCCCGGCATGGCCAACGAGGAGGAGGAGGGTGATGGAATAAGCCAAAGTGAGAAGAATGAGGAGAACGAGGGGGAACACTCTGAAGGAGAGGAAGAAGGAGAGGATGAGGGACGGGAGGAGGAAGATGAGGACGGAGAGGGGGAAGAAGACTTTGAGGAAGACGACGACAGCAGCAATGTTCTCGATCTTCGCGCGCTCATTGCCGACGATATCGAGATGCCCGATGACGTCGAGGCAGCGGTCTCTTCCGCCATGAGGGCTTCCGTCGAGGCGACTGAGCCGGACCGACTCCAATTCCCCGTAAAGTTGGATGTCATCCCGGCATCTACCGTCGATGATCAGCGATTCAACCAGCTATCCGATAACGTTCCTGATCAGTCGATCACGTCTGTCGGTATCGAATCAATGCCAGCGATGTCTGTGGGCGTTGATGTGGGGTCTACTCTTGGCGTCATAGCTGAGCAGGCCTCACCACTCACTACACTAGATCCCTTCAACGCGAGTTCATCCACTCATCACACAATTGCAAACGGTCATACGGACAAGGTCAATTCCGTCACTGACTCCGGTGACCCTCTCGCCACTTCTATATCGAACGATCGCATTCAACTCCATCCTGACTCAACAGCGCCCTTTAAGTCCATATTGTCCGACCGATCTCGCCGATCTCGCAAGCATGTTTCCATTGCGCCTGCTACAGCGTCCGAGGATCCTGATGTCAATGATGCCGAGTTTGAGGACGCGACAAGCGATATCGACGAGCAAGACTACGACCTTGACGTGACTATGGAGGTGGAGGACGACTTCACAACGGCAGACAGCGAGGACGAAGGGTTATTGGCAGATGCGGATGTGCCGATCGACGAACTGCTGAAACGATATGGCTATTCGATACCCTCGGAACCGGCAGACATCAAGATCGTCTCTCCGGAAGACGAACCACGTAGGGAGCTCGTTCTGGACGAAAAATCCCTGCTCAATAACGCATTCCCGGCAACACAGATCTCGCCAGCCCTGGTCGTCGAAGGCAAGCGGCAGCGTCGTGTACGTGCTGTATGGACGCCTGAGGATAATCCGCCACCAGCTCTGAAGAAGCATTCAGTAGCGAATGAGGACGAGGAGATCGAGGATATATCACCAGAGCTGTCCAGCGAAGCGGAAGACGAAGATGAATCGGAAGAGGGATCAGTTGCGTCCGTACCTGCGGAAGATGACGGTCGAGTTCGACCGCCGTTCCTGCTTCGAGGAACGCTTCGGCCCTATCAGCAAGGTGGCCTCGAGTGGCTTGCCAGCCTTTACGCGAACAAGATGAACGGGATCTTGGCGGATGAAATGGGACTTGGGTATGTTATTTCGAATGTTACCTCGATCCCCGCTGATATTCATCCAGCAAGACGATCCAGACCATAGCCCTGCTCGGCCATCTCGCATGCGACAAAGGCATCTGGGGACAGCACCTGATTATCGTCCCTACGTCTGTCATCTTGAACTGGGAGATGGAGTTCAAGAAGTTCTTTCCAGGCATGAAGGTCCTGACATACTATGGCAACCAGAAGGAACGGAAAGACAAGCGTGTTGGGTGGCACACCGAGAACGCCTGGCAGGTCTGCATCACATCTTATCAAATCGTCCTTGCCGACCAGCACATATTTCGGCGGAAGAGTTGGGTTTACATGATCCTGGACGAGGCGCATAACATCAAGAACTTCCGATCGCAGCGATGGCAAACTTTACTTGGGTTCAAAGCGGAGCGTCGACTGCTTCTCACTGGGACGCCTCTCCAGAACAATTTGATGGAGCTATGGAGTCTGCTGTACTTCCTTATGCCAAACGGAATAGGGGCAGATGCAACGGCGATTGTGGGATTTGTGAATCACAAGGAGTTCCTGGAATGGTTCTCAAGTAGGTCATCTATATGGAATCTAGGCTGATAGTCAGATCCCATGGACAAGGCGGTCGACTCCGGAGACACCCTCGATGAAGACACTCTGGAAACCGTTTCCAAGCTGCACACTCTACTCCGCCCTTTCATCCTTCGACGCCTCAAATCCGAGGTTGAGACGCAGCTACCTGGGAAGTTCGAGCACGTCGTCTATTGCAGATTATCGAAACGCCAGCGGTTTCTGTATGACGAGTTCATGTCGCGTTCTTCGACCAAGGAAGCCCTTTCGTCTGGTGGATATCTCGGCGTGGTCAACTCCCTCATGCAGCTGCGCAAGGTGTGCAATCACCCGGACCTGTTCGAAGTCCGACCGGTGCGGACGAGTTTTGCGATGGAGCGATCGATACTGGCGGATTTTGAGCCATCCGAGTTGCTAGTGCGGAAAAGACTATTGCAGCGGGAAGACGAGAAGGTCTCGGAAGCGCTGAATCTCCATATCACCGGACGGGAGGACGCATCGGCTTGGGCATGCGCTGCTAGAAGACGTCTTGATGGGAGCTCCCTTCTACCTCATGCCATCGAGCCGATTCGTCGTGGTCGATTACCGAATCAGCCCAAGATGGACGTCCGCACGGTCGACGGTTGGCTCAAGTACCGCTCGCATGTCGAGCAAGAAGCAAGCGTGAGCCGGTGGCGATCGATCCGGGACATCAATCGATTGCGATGTGCCGGCTTCCCTATCTATGGCTCGACCTTCCTCGGATTCCTCTCCGATGTTCCGAACCCACTCGTAAATCAACGCCGCCCCGACCTATACGGCGATCACGTCCCTCCCGCTACTCGTCTGGTTCACTCGTTCATCGACCGGGCCAAGCAGGTCTCGCCGCTCCTTGACCAGTTTGCCGTCATCCCTCCCAATGCGGTTGCGCGAGACGTTGCGAGTTATTCGTTGTCCGGCCTCACCCCGTCATCTCATTCGAGCCTCCTAAATCTCGAGTTTGACTTTCTGCATCAAGCTGCCGTCAAGTTGCAAATCGCCTTCCCCGACGCCAGTCTTCTTCAGTATGACTGCGGCAAGCTGCAAAAGCTGTACGAGATGCTTCGCAATCTCAAAGCCGAAGGGCATCGTGTCCTTATCTTCACCCAAATGACCCGCGTCCTTGACATCCTCGAGATGTTCCTCAGCTACAACGGTCACCGCTACCTCCGCTTGGACGGTTCTACGAAGATTGAGGACCGACAGATCATCACCGAGCGGTTCAACTCGGACGCCCGAGTTTTCTGCTTCATCGCTAGTAGCCGATCAGGCGGTGTCGGTATCAACCTGACCGGTGCGGATACGGTGTTCTTCTATGATTCCGATTGGAACCCTTCGATGGATCGGCAATGTATGGATCGAGCGCATCGTATCGGTCAGACGAGAGAGGTGCATATTTACCGATTCGTGTCGAGTCATACGGTCGAGGAGAACATGCTCAAGAAGGCGAACCAGAAGAGGCTTCTCGATCGGGTCGTCATCCAAGAAGGCGACTTCACAACCGAGTTCTTCGGCCGGATGGATTGGCGCGACATGCTGGATGCGGATACGACGAAAAAGGACGAGGCAGAGGACAAGGTCGTGGATGTGGTTGTCGATGTCGAGGGGACGCCGGAAGCGGTAGATGCGGAAGCGACAACACCGCTATTGAGGGAAGAAGGGGATTATGCGAAGGTGCTGGCTGAGGTGGAGGATGAGGAGGACGCTGCGGCTGCGATGGTGGCGCAGGGCGAGAGGGAAATGGATCTCGCCGAATTCGCAGAGAGGAGTGGCACGACGAGGCCGAAGCAGGCTCTGGTCTCCGAGCCTGTAGCGGACTCGGAACCAAGGCCAGACGGCGAGGGTGGAGCAGGAGATCACGGAGTGATGAACGGTGAAGAAGAAGCAGAAGGCGAAGGGGAGGAGGAGCCAGGAGCGGTGGATGAATATATGCTGAGGATGGTGGAGTGGGATTGGGAATGGTTTACTGGGTTCTAGGCAGGATGATGCATCGAGATGCACTGAGCTTCCCAAACAAAGCACTTGTGCTACCGATCTTTTAAGCGAAAGATCAATGCGAGGTGCTGATTCCGGTCAGTGAGTTGCCGGCATCAGGATGGGACATACAAGGAGAGCGTCCATGGCGGTCGCGGCGAAGGTTGTGTAAAAGACCCTGGTTCGACATAAGTGACAACCGGAGATGGTGACACACGATGTTGAGACGGGCCTTTCCGCTCGCGGCGGATCCAACAATTCGCGCATGTGTATGCCTGTCAAAACTAGCCTCATCCGTTACTGATGGACAAGAGGACGGCTTGGACATACTGCAGGACCCAGACGCCAGAATCACCACCACCACCAGCTGCGACTGCTTCTCGACGGCGGAGAGGCGATCACCGAGAGGACGAGGAGAACGACATGGAGGACGATTGCGGAGATGCACATGGCGAAGGAACGAGAAGCGATCGAGGAGAATGAAAGGGTATTTTGAAGTAAACGGACGGTGCGTACGCGTCAACTCATCGTCTGGCTAGTGCACCTGGCAAGTCTCAATACCCCGAGGTCTATCACCTGAAAACGCGTCAAGGTCTCACCATCAGATCCATACTATGACTCTGAGATCAGTGACAATCAGAGATGACGGGACATCCAGGCGCAGATCTGACATTGATCTCTGTGATCAGCATCATCATCGTCGATACTCATGAGATGGAACAGGATTGTTCCACCATCGCACCGGCAAAGAAAGGGTGCTAGGGAAATATGAAACAAATGAGAGCGGATGAAGTTCGGCCTCACAACAAGGCCTTCAGGTTGTTTGGTCCCGTCGAGCAAGAGCTTGTCAGCCTTCAATCATGGAAGGCGCTCGAAAGGGTCATTGGAGTGTGGCCAAGATCGTCGGAGTTCCAGTAATCTCCGTCAACAGTATTTTGTCATAGCAAAGCCTGATGAGCTAGATTTCTCCCGTGTCAGTTAACTTTGGTCGTGAATGTCTGGTGCCGCCAGTATCTTGCGCTATGATGTGGACTTCAAAAAAGTCGCGGGGACCATCACGCTCACGTCGACGACCATTGCGTGGAACCCCAAGCTGGCCGGTACCATGGACCGACAACGACAGGCCATGAACCGCGCCGTCAGTATGCTTACTCCCACTTGATGTTTTGAGCGCGGACTGAAGATCTGCCCAGATTTGCTGGCGAGTAAAGCTGGATCCGAGAGAATCAGTCTCAAGATCTTGTTCCGCGACGACACACCCGCCAACGGTCTCATGTTCACCTTCACCGACCCCTCTTCCCGCGAAGAAGACCGTCGAGCCGTCCAAGACACCCTCATCCCATTCGTCTCCGCCAATCGTGCGGGTCCGTCAACTCCCGCCGTGGCTAGTCCAGCTCCGGCGGGATCAACACCGGGAACTGCCACTGGAGCGGCGATCGCGTTGAAGGGGAAGCGGAAAGCAAAGCATGTGTCGCCTGAAGTGAGCGGAGCCAGTGGAGGAAAGGTGGAAGGGCCGGCGAGTTATAAGGCGAGATTGAGGGTGTTGAGCAAGAACCCGAATTTGAAGATCTTGTATCGGGAGTTGGTGGTGGGGAAACAAATCACCGAGGAGGAGTTCTGGGAGGGTCGAGAGGCGAGTATACGTACTCATTTCCCGCTCTCAGGCTTGGCTGCACACACTCCCCCCGAGCTGATGTCGTCCAGGCTCTGCTCCAAGCCGAAGAGATGGCCTACGCACAACGCCCCGGGCGCGCTTCCCGCCTTCTAGACGATCGCTTCGACCTCGACGTCAACCGTAAATCCCAAGGCATGGTCGGCGGAACCGGAGTGGGCGTGAAGAGCAAAGCGGAAACCGGTCCGATTGTGCTCAACCTCTCCAAGGAGTTGACGAGGGAGATCTTCGAGGAGTTTCCGGTCGTTCAGGACGCTTACGCAAAATTCGTGCCCGGAGTGCGCGAGACTCATCAAGTGGTGAAGCAGTGCTGATTTTGGGACAGATAAACGAAACGGAGTTCTGGTCGCGGTATTTCACGTCGCAGCTTTGGGAAAGACATCGGGCTTCGGTCAGGCAGTCGGCGAATGATGAATTTACGAGGAAGAGGGATGATATCTTTGATCAGTATCTGGAGGAGCCGGACTGGAGTGGGTGATCAACCCCTTCGTCCCATCTCAGCCGGCTGATGATGGACAGATCTACAGCCGCGAAGAGCTCAGCCGGACGATGTGGAGAGGTTCTTGGACCTGGCTGCGACGGAGGAAGATCATGGTGAGGTGGGTATGGGCCATCTGCCAATGCATCGGCGCTGACCTGCTGAAGGCAATCACCGTGCGAGATCATACAATGCAAGCCGGAAGAGAGAGGAGCGCTTTGCCGTTGATACGGCGATTCAACGATCATTCGAACAAGCTTCTGCGCGGCGGAGGGTATCTATCGGGATCAATAGACGCAACCAGCGCTGATCTGACAAGTCATAAGGATGTCGCCGGTCACTATGGAAATAGCCTGTCAAATACCGCTATGCCTGAGGTAGGCGCTGCTTTTACATCTCCATCTAGCTGACTTATCTCCCTCAGGGCATGGATATCTACGATGAGATCGAGTACGACGAGCTCCGCGGTCCCGAAGCGCCTTCCACTATCCCGCTTGACGTCCAGGATGATCAAGACATGATCGACGGGAGCGATGAGGACAACGTTGTTCGAGGTATCATGCCCGGCAAATCCGAGGAGGTACGCCAAGCCGCCAGCTCAATTCTTTAGTTCTACCGCTGACAAGACCTGCAGGAACTCCTGTCCATCGCCGCTGAACAGCATGGCCGGATCAAGAGCTGGCACGTGGACTTCTTGGAGGTTGCCCTCCCTACGCCGCCTGGTGGATGGGAGAAGAATCGGCTCGAATCTGGCAACTCGGCCGACCAGACTCGGGCATACGAGCGGTTCCAACTGCAAAAAGACGCTCAAGCGGCGGCGATGCAGGTGGTCAAGGAGCTGCATCTCGCTTCCAATGCAGAGCACGCTGTCAATGGCACGTCACCTCATCGACCCAGTGGCCGAACGCATCTGACGATCGCAGAACCTTTCCCCGAATCATTGCTGGAGCAGATGCGTTCCTGCCATAATGCGGCCACCGAGTTCCTCCGACAGTACTGGTCGGCCATCCTCCCCACTCCTACCGGTGCAGTCAGTTCTGCCGCGGCAATTAAGACGGCTCGAGCCGGCAAGATGGCGGACTACCTCCGGAGGACAGAGGGAAAGGTCGAGGCTGTGATACATACGGCCACGATCGTCGGTGTGGATCCGGCAAGAGTGCGGGCGGTGAGTCGGATGAATTGGGCGATGCGGGGGACGTGCTGATGAGGGATGTGGGTAGGCTTTGGCACCGACGATGGGAGCGGTAAATATTGCGCTGAACAGGGATAAGCGGCTGGTGGGGAATGGGGTTGCATAGCTTGCAGATGGATTCGTGGGATCACATGTCGGCTCGGTGATACGGTTAAGATTCACTGCGGATCTTCAGACTGTCATCGGACACTGTTGAAACTGTAGGAAGCGTTTGGATCTGGCCTCGGTCATACCCTGAGCCAAGATCAAATGGCGAGCACTGGGAGTCGAGTGGTATTCCTGCCCCATCAATCTCTCCTCGAGTAATAGCTATGGCACAGTCTCATGCCCATCCATCGCATCTCTCGTTGATAGCCCACCTTCACTGCCCACTCTCCACCTCCTTCCTCGACTTCCCACCCTCCATAGTGGCCTCCATCTTCTTCACCGAATCCTGCGTCCCACCGAATCAGTTCCCCCGAGACAATTCCTCTAGGATAGGAAAAAAAAGCATACCTGAGCGCTCTGTAATGATGCCATCAGTACCAGAGTCTAGGAGATTGGATGAGAAGCGAGGACCAACCGTTATAGCATCTCCCGCCGGTCCTTGCTTCTGCCCTGGGGTCTCGGGCGCTTCTTTTCCAGAGATACCTAGATAGCGAGGGAGTTAAGCATCATCAAAATGGCAGGGCAAAGCAAGAACAGCGATGGAATATGCTTTAGATTCAACAAGGAAGCCTCGGGCGAGGCAGCAAAACCCGAACGACCCTACTCACCAGGACGTTGCTCCGCATCGGTATGCTGCTTCGGCGCTCCCTCATCCAACCCCGCCCGGCCAATCATTGGATCTGGTTTGTCGTGCGCGGGAGAGTTCGCCATGGCGGACGCTATGTGCTGCTGCTGCTCAATATAATCCTCAGTCAGGTTAGGTTTCAGTCAACGGGGGAAATGCGCTTTTTGAAAGAGCGGTCCAACATCTATTCAGGTGGCCCGGTTGTCGCCCCCTTTCCCCTTCGAGACTGAATTTGAGTCATCCTATCCTTTCTTTCACCTTCCGTTCGTGACTCCCATCATCCTCATCATCGCGCATAGGACTTGATTCGACCACCACCCGCTTCTATCAGTCACCATATCCCTCGCAGTCTCGTTTCTCCACACCACCGGCCTCCTTCTCGGCTACTTGTCGTCAAACGTCGGAGCCTTCTGTTCAGGCTATGGCTTCCTCCATATCTCGCCACCGCACAGTGGGTCTTGCTTCTCATCTTTGGTAAGCCTCGCTAATTTCAGGTCGTGCTAGCCTACCATTGGTGGGCGAACATCGTCGGTTGCGTGCTGTTCCTGCTTGTGCTGCTGGTACAAATCTTTCTGTGCGTCCACTTCAATGACATCGAGAGGGAGCTGATGAGCAGTACGGGTTGTTGGCTCTCCGGTGAGTAGACCCGAATTCGAGGAAGTAGCTTACTTATTCGTCTGAGAAGTGTGTACCAGGATATCGAGCTGAAGCTGTTGGTACTTCCTCGAGCTGATACGGTTCCATCACCAGCGCCTCACTGACTCCGGATCACCCTGAAGACGTACATCAACTGATGGCGCAAGAAGCAATTCTCATTACGAGCATAAGGTCTATAGAAACGGGCATTGAGGAGGGTGATCACGCAAGATCTACGTGCGTTTGCTTTACCTTCGCGTTTCTCCGGCGAATTTGATGGATGGTGGGACAAGCTTGTTCGAAGTGATCTTATCCGCAAGCGTCGGGGACTTGATTTTGGTGAGTACTCCAGCGACCCCCTCTAGTGGTGTTTGCTGACCTCGAACAGCATTCATCTTCATGTGTCACCCTGACCGGGGGACCGTGCCGTCTCGGCAGTTGTTCACACCCTCGATACCCCCGTACGGCTTCCATCTCGCTCGACGCGATCGAACAAGCAGAGCTCGGCGCCCCTATAACCGGGATCCAAGAGGAAGATGCAGGAGAACAAGGTCGAAGCGCCACGCTGAGTTTCGGCGAGGATGAGGCGAGCCCGTGTCACATTTAACCTTGGAGAGCTTGAGCTCGGTCTCGAAGACCCTAGAGAGTCGACGCAGACGGCAGGGTCGAGTCAGTCCGGGAATGACAATGGATCACACCGAGGAAGAGGATCGGGCGAATGATGTATTGATGTCGGGAAAACGTCTATCCAAGGGGAGCAGGGGCGAACCATGAGGCGGTGTCTGTAGAACAGGTGGAGCGATACATGTTGAACAAGACCTGTAGAAGAACAGCCCGTCGTTATACTTTGACGCAAGAACGCAATGGGGGAAAGCCTGCGCTCGCTGTCAGGACGCATCGCTGGACTGGCGCTATGTCTCATCGTGCATTTACGGGATGCGCTCGGCTTTTCATTGGGGTCGCAAAGTCGCAAAGTATGCAGGGTTTCATACATCATCCATCGAGCACCAGACGTGAAGTTCGGGCAGTATCGTGAGACACACCGGAATTTGCCACCGCTGTCGATCCCCTGAGAGCTCGTACATTTCCTCCTCATACGCCTGTCACAACGAGACCATCGTTCGCCAACCTGATGACATGCTGATCCGCAGAAGACCAAGGCAGCTGAGCGATGTTTTCCCCTGACATCCTCCTGACAAGAGTGTGCGGCTTCTCCATGTGCTCCCGCCTGCGACCGGTCATCCGCAATGTCTCGTTTCAAGCGGAGAACAGCAGGGCCCCTCAACTTCGATCAAACAAAAATCCAGATGGGAAGCTGATCCCTCAGACTGATCAGATTGATTTTTGTTTCTACTGTTGGCTGGACAAGAAGAACAGCTTTCTTCTGACAGTGGTCATTCTTAGGGTATCTCATTCTACAGGAAAGCTTTGAAGTTACCAGCCAGACACACACCGTCTCAAGAGCGGTCCAATATTGGACCTTTACTTTCTGCATAACACATTGACAAAACATACATGGACATACATGACAGCTCATCACACAGATACAGTCTCCTAGGCAAACCTTACGGTGACATCCAAGACATTCTGCACCTTTGGGAACTTAACTTGTGGGCTTTGCGTATGGAAGACAGTGCTTGGCTGACAATAAATAATATAGGTGTCGGTGTGTCATGCTCAGATTGTGTTTTGGCTGCGTCAAAAGGCCTCTTTGCTGGCAAATCCCCTGTTCTTGGGTTGCTCAAGTGTATCCACACTTTGGGAGAAGCTTCTGGACCTTCTTGTTCTACCAGCTCCATTCAAGTTCATCGAAGTAGCTCGATGAGCCCAATCTTGTTGCTTCTTGGACAATTCCGATGAGCTACATCATGCCGAGGATCAGAAGTCCCGCATGTCCTCCAGTCTCAGCTTCATCGGTTCCACGTCTTGACCCCGTCACCACGTCGACGCGAGAGCGACCAAACGCGGACACCCACCCCTCAGTCGCCCCGTCTCGGAATACGCTACATTGTCATGCATCTCCAACATGCAACATGCCATTGAATACGTATCAAATGCGATCAATCTTGCCATGATGCCCCGACCCTCCTCAATGACTTCCTTGGCCTACCTCACTTGCCCGCCCCCCCTCCAGACCAAGCTTACTCCGACTCCTCGTCCTCCCCGGCCCATCCTTCCCTCCCTGACCCGGCGCACTACTCGGGATCGAGACACCCTCCACTTCCGCACGCATCCGCTTCACGCTCGGTCGCTTCGTCAAGCCCGTCGGACCGTGAATCATCATTCCGTCATCACCGCCTGGTCGGAGATCGGTGGGCGAGGCTCGGCGCTTGACGTGGCTCTCATCGTCGGTCCCTTGGATGCTGGAGGGGTTCGTGGATGCCATGGTGAGCGGGGCGGTGGAGCTTCGCGAGCCTGATTCGGCGCCGGCTTCCGATTCGATGGACTCGGATTTGGCGCGTCGGCGATAGCGATCGCGGTCTTCATCGACCATGCCGAGGTAGCTCTGTATGATGGCTGGTCGTCGTGAGCTAAAGGGCCACACGATCGACAAGGAAGACTCACCTCGATGGACGAAGAGATACTGCCGGAGACTCTGCACAAGGGACATGCGCTGCACCCTCATCCCCTCGAGAACAGACGCAATCGGGTTCTCCATCTCGCTGATCGCCGTTGGAGTACGAGGACGGGCTGGAGATTCCGTGATCGATGCGAGACTGGAATTCCGGTGAATTCTAGGGACAGGACCCCATCAGCTTCCCACTACTCGGTCATGGAAAAGGTCGGCTTACGCATCCCCGCTGAGCTTCTCCGAGCTATTGAATGCGCTCGTCAAACTCGGCCGTCTCGTCCATCCTTCCTCGCTCTCGATACTTGCCGCAATGCTTCCTCGATGCTTGGTGAACCGATCATCGACTTCCCGGCTGCCAGGGATATCCCTCATCACTCCCTCACTCAGCTCGGCCGGTGGGTCGAGCTCCATGCTGTTCTCCCGTTGGTCATGGTCGGCGGACCCCCTCGTAGCTTTCGCGTCTAGGTATGACGAGGCTGAAGGATTGCTGGATCCAGGCATGGGCGTAGTGAGCGCTTCGGGAAAGGTGGACATCGCCGCAGGTGAAGTGGAAAAGATAGCAGTCAGGGACTCGGCGGACTTTTGCGATGGGAAGGGACTGAGGAAGGAGACGGATTTGGTGGATTCGCCGGATCCGCTGGGTTTTCGACCTGAACTGATGCTGGATGGGCTGGAGCGACGAGATCGGGGCGCGAGGATTGATCTGCCCGGCGAGGAAGGGAATGATGTGGAAGATCCAGGGATCGACTTTCGCATCTCCTGACGCATATTGTCGACAATCGCATCGACGATAATGAAGCTGCCTGTGCGACCCACACCAGCAGAACCTACGATTATAAGCATTTGCTTTGTCTAAGGTCGAGCACTCACAATGCACAAGGACTGGCGGGTGGTCCGGTTGATCGTCGGCCTCTCCCCCGCAGAGCTCCTCTGTTGCCCCATCCACATCCCTTATCAAGTTCAGCAAGATCTCCGGAGAATCAGGAACATCGAAATCGGGCCAGGCCGTACACTGTATCTGCACGACCTTCCTCCCAGGCCCCGGATGATGATTGTGCGATAGCAGGAATACTCGTCGAATATTGTCGACCTTCTCAGCGTCGGTTGTATGAGGGGGTAGAGCAGCGGCGCCAAAGTTGAATCCGGTCGTGGCTTGCTGCTGCTGCTTGTCATCGCCACCGGTATGCGAAAGGAGCTTGAGATGGAGATGCCCGTAATTTTGATCTTCCCAGTAATTGCCACATTTCGGCAGACCGCCTTCAAACTGCTTTGTCAACCTGTTCAAAATCCAATCAACCTGTCGTGCGATGTATGGGATGTATGTATGCTCACATGGCGATGACTCGCACGTCCTGTTCCCACACCAAAGTCCAGAAGTCACGATATGTCGCGTCCAATGGACCTTGCGTCGCGATGTACCGCCTCGCTGTCCCACGCGGGTATACGAAAGAAGCATTGATGTAATCCGATTCATCATCGCAGAGACTCGTAAGCCGGACCCGGGAGAAGTCATATGGCCAGATATTCTTGTACCTAAGGACCTGGTGAGACATGACCCTCTCATGAGGCAGCAGACGTAAGACGTACCTGTTCTTACTTCCACGCTCGACACCTGCGGTGATCGAAAACGGAAAGTCGTTATCCCGCACGGCGTTGGTGCCCGCTCCCCAAGCAGCAAGCCTCTCTACCTCTGCCACATCTGCAGCCCTTTCCTCGAGCCAAGAATGACGACAATGTGCTTCCGGGTCATGTCCGGCTTTCTCCGCCCACGTCGCTCCTGACCCCTTTGAATGGAAGTCCATAACCGCTTGTAATCGTTTCTGTTCCCCCAGCTCGATGCGGAAGAACTGATCTGCGAGACGGTCCGAGCATTCTTTGTCTGACATTCTGACGAGATCACTCAGGAACGAAGGTAATTCGGCCGCGCGGTGGACGACCTCGGGTCCCAAGGCGAGTGGTATACGCTCGGTGATCCCACCATGCGAGAGCTCGAGGTTCTGTCTAATGTTGTCGAAGAAAGGGTTGGCGGGTTGCAGCTTGATGGCCGGGGAGATCGAGCCATTTGAGGATACCGCAATGGGTCTTGCCCCAATCGAGAGATCAGACATAGGGTTGACCGTGCGGATGGTGGTGGACATGGTGGAAGATGCAGCGAACGGGTCGGCTCGAAACGCAAGACCTGGCGTGGCGGCGAGATTCAGCTTCATCCCGGGTTTGCTCTTCCGCCCGCTGCCCGTAGAGTCTACATGATTGTCAGAACGGGCCAAGGTTCAGGTGAGAGGCAACGCACCGTGGAGGAAAGCGAGTTTACCCAATCGTCCCGCCATCATTCCGCTTGGTGCCGATGTCACCGTGGGCGTCGCTTCATTCTCCTCCGCCCCCTCTCCATCTTCAGACGATAAGTTCATCCCGCTCATTGACTGGACAGCCTTTTGTCCACCCTTGACGAACCAGACACGACCGGTGAAGCCCTCTCGTTCGAATTTGCTAGCTAGGCCTTCTAGTACGCTACCATCCGGCGCTGCAGTGCTATCGAGATCGAGGAGAACGACGTCCTTCTTCTCCCTCCATTTCGCCACTTCCTCGTTGAAGGGCGGAGTGAGCATCCGTGTGAGTTTTTGGAGGGTAAAAGCCGGACGTCGCAAGAGGGTTGACGGGATCGGAAGTGAATGTGACGAGGGAAGGTGGGATGCATGAAAGGCGGAAGGCGGACGGAGATCGAGTATGAGGGTGGATGACTTCGGGATGAGTGAGCGTAATGTGAGTGTGGATAGGGGTTGGAGTTTGGCCGGACCGGGTGAAGGTGTCGATGCGCTCGAGCTGGAAGCAAGTGGACTTGGCGATTTCGCGCTATGCGCTTGAGTTGGACTGAGAGCATTGAGCGAGTTCTTCGGTAGCGAGGCTCTCCTTCGTGCCAAATCCCCGGGAACCTGTATATGCGAGCTTGGCGAAGCAAACGACGTCCTGATCGACTCTACGCCTTCCATGGCGAATCCCTCCTCCCTCTTATGGCTGCCTTTTGGCGAGGACGTCTTGCCCGCCACCGCCCGGTACTTTGCTACGGTCTCCAAACTCAAACCTCCAGACATCGGATGGCTCGTGACTTTCGGACTACCCTTGCTCGGACTCGTTCCTGCATTCTGGCCATGCGTCCCTTCGAGCGAGCCAAGCGAACTTCGCCTGCCCTGTCCACCTTCAGCCCACAAGTTTGCGCCGCTCCAGCTTCCACCGATGTTAAGTCGCTCGAAAGGGTATCCCAAGTGCGGACTACTGTTCCGACCGATCGACGGCTCACTTTCGATCGATGGTGTGGGTGCACCAGAAGTCGCCGCCAGAGTATGCCAGGGAGAAGATACGGCTGTATTGACGGGACCGAAAGGCTGAGGAAGAGCGATTGGGAGGAAAGGCTGTCGAGTTTGAGGAGGAGTAGCTGGTGATCGGAAAGGCGAAAGAGGAGCTATCGAGCGTGATGGCGACAAGGTGAAGGGAGTCTGGGAAGGTGGGTTGCGAGCTTCGTTGGAGGAAGGGAAGTTTGGGATGGTTGAAGGCGCTACTGCTCGCCGGCGAGTCGGCGCGGTATTGCCGCTACCGCTGGGGAACGATGCAGAGGGGAAGGTGAAGGTGAATGGAGTAGAAGGACTTGAATCGCCAAGCGACTGCCGATGCCCAGACTCCTCCTCCGCCGCCCGGTCCTTCCCCTCAGGAGAAAGAGGGTCGGAAACCTCCTTTCTGCCCGAATCCTCTATATCCATCTTCCACCCTGCATGGGGGTATGCGGGCTGATGAGAATGGTCCGTGTCGATTCCCTCGGACCTGCCCATGTCGCGCATACCTCTAGTATCTATCGAGAGACTATCCGAGTCCGATCTGGATTGTCGGTCGAAGGGTGAGAGAAAGTGGTGGTGCATGTAATGCGGGGCCAATCGAGAGGAGTTGAATATTTCATGCCATGACGTGCGTGATGACGTGAGTCGAGCCGACTGTTTTCCTAGAGTCGGACTGCAATGAGGAGTTTCTCTTTGTGATGTATATGGGGGAATCGACCAAAGATCCGGCAGTGGAATGAAGGGTACAGAAGAGCAGGAATCCAAAGACAGGGAGAGTCGACGACGTGCAAAGATCTTGATGAAAAGTTCTGGAATGCGGTTTGTAGAGTGGAGCCCTTCAGGAACAACCAGGTTTTAATTTAGCGTGATTCACAGAATTCCTGCAAATCCCACTTTGGTCGAGACTTCTAGATCATATCTGAATGCACTCTTGAAAATGTACCTTCTCATGAATCTTTCTAGCGTACCCTCTAGCTACAATAACCTGGGGCGGTAATCCTGGTGGGTTCGAACGGCGAGTTCCCCCTTGTACTGGGTGAAAACGCAATCCTGCCCCTGTCGCTCGAGTTGATCATGCAAAGTGTCACGTGTCTGCGAGAAATGTTGAGTTTTTTCAGCCACCTTTGTGTAGGGAGTATGATGCATAGGTTCATAAGAAGGTCCGTGAAGATGGGGAAGCTACCAACTAGGCCTGCTAGCTAGCTAGATAGGCGGTGTACTTGACACGCCTTTCGACAAGAAACGCACTTTACAACACGTCGACTGCTTGCCACTCCATCTGTCGGGCTACGCCCGCTCGCGCAATCATGAAGTTTATCGAGCCAATGTGGTTCTCGTCAACAACACGATGAGATAGAGGCAATGGCGTGGCTCGAACAGCTGTCTCCGCAATCGCGGCGTTTCTAATCATAGTCGATGCATTCGGTGGAGACAACATGGATTAGGCGTGGGGTTGATGGCGCTGTGTCCTGATGAGATACTGTGCCTATGCTTGCCTTGATCAATGGAGAACCAGTCTCTTTTCCGTCCATGATCATCGAAGTTTGCGCGGAGATCATTGTGTACTCGCTTGCTCAGCTTCAATACCTTCACAGATTGACTGGATTGTTCTCAAACAGCATCCAGACTTATCCTTCTTCTGATCGACATCATCGGTTTGGATCATCTGGCTAGTCGTCTTTAGCCTCAGCTGTCTCTTCAACAATGTTCATCATTTTCAGGGGGAGATCCGGCGGATATCTCTAAAAATCATGGCCAAAGCTATCGATCCATAGAAATTCCGGCAGGGACTTTACCGGGGCCGATTTACCGGCTCGCCGCTCTTACCTCCACAACCTCTGATTCCGTTTGAATTACTGCTCTACTAGAACAGCCCCTCGTTGAGGATCGAGAACAGCCGGTACAGCTCACCAGATCAAGAATGGCCGGTAAGCAAGTGGATGGTGCGGAGGTGGCCAAGCATAGCAATCGGGATAATGTATGTGCCTTTCTCATTCTCGCGCCTTTCATTCCCAAATTACAGATGGGGAAGGTTCAACGCTGACCCGTGCATTTTCAGGGTGTTTGGATTGTCGTTCATGGTAGGACAAATGTTCTTCCAGCTCGGTCTAGCTGATGAGTGAATAGGTAAGGTATACGATGTGACCGACTTTCTCGATGAGCATCCAGGTTGGTCCTGATCTCGCTTCGAGAGGAATACGTGCTCTCGCTGACCTACCACTGCAGGCGGTGCAGCCATAATCGAGTACGCCGAGCTCGAAGCATCCTGGTGTATTTATGCTGACGGAATGTCCAGGCGGTATGGAGGCATGGATGCGACCGAGGAGTACGAGGTGAATATCCGTTAATACATGTCAAGTCCGATTCCGCTGACACCAGGAATATAGCCAATACATCCACCTGATGCCATTACAGACAACCTCGGTCCGCCTCTCCTTCTCCTCTGCCTTTCCACTACTTACTCGTATCAGACCCCTCAAAACACCTCGGCACCCTAATCGCCAACTCCCTCCCCAAACCCCAAGCCGTGTCTCCCGCACCTCCACCGGCGGCCGTCCACGTCCCTCAGAGGATGACGGGCGGGAGCAACGAGTCGCAAGCTGAGGAGTACGTCAAGCCGGATATCGAGGAGATCTTGAGTTTGCATGACTTCGAAGCTGTGGCGAGGAGGACTATGAATCGGAGGGGGTGGAACTATTATAGCTCGTACGTGGCATCGCTCATTCTTCCTCCATCGGAATTGACGAGGGTTAGGGGGGCGGATGATGAGATCACTATGGTAAGGCGGGATGCGGTTTCTGGTCAGAATTGCGCTCACAATTGACTTAGCGGGAAAATCACAACGCATACCACCGGTGCGTTCCCAAGCCCTTCCGGCGCAATCGAGACGACTGACGATTCGCAGAGTCTGGTTCCGACCCCGAATCTTGCGGGATGTGTCCAGTATCGATTACTCCACCTCCATCCTCGGCTTCAAGACTAGCATGCCAGTATACATCACCGCGACAGCTCTGGGCGAGTGCAACCTTTACCTTCATATACTAAGCTTACTTCGAAACAGGCAAGCTAGGCCATCCCGAGGGGGAGGTCGCCCTGACCCGTGCCGCTGGGACGCACAACATCATCCAAATGGTGAGTCGCCTCTACCTGCCAATCCAAGCCGGGCTCAGAATCTCCCAGATTCCCACACTGGCATCTTGCTCATTCGACGAGATGGTCGATGCCGCTATTCCAGGTCAGATTCAGTTCATGCAGCTGTCGGTTTACCTCATTTCGCTACGCTGCGATATTGCTGAGACGGCCAAACAGCTACGTCAACTCAGATCGAGCGCGTACAAAGAAGATAGTTGGTCATGCTGCAGACCGAGGCGTGAAGGCGCTCTTCATTACCGTGGACGCTCCCCAACTTGGACGACGGGAAAAGGTGCGCGTTTCCGCTCCCCTAACTATTGACCAAGCTGACGACTCGACAGGACATGCGGACGAAGTTCGAAGGGGCAGCTTCAGCACAGCAGACTCAAGGCAAAGACACTGTCCGGCGGGATCAGGGCGCCGCACGAGCCATCTCGTCCTTCATCGACCCGAGCCTGAACTGGTCGGATCTGAAGGAGTTGATGCAGGCTGCGAAGGGGATGAAAGTGATCTTGAAAGGAGTGCAGTGCTGGGAGGTGCGCTAGGCGGTTTCAGGCAGGATAATTTGCTCATCAAATCTGCAGGACGCGGTCATGGCTGCCGAAGCGGGGTGCGATGGCGTCGTACTCAGGTGAGATAAGCGGGATTGCGGAAAGGTAGCGCTGACGAAGTGTGGTGTAGCAATCATGGTGGACGCCAGCTGGTACGCTGAGAGACTCCATAGTGAATATCGAGGCTGATCTCAACCCCCAGGACTATGCCCCATCACCGCTGGCTCTGCTCCCAGCTGTGGTGTCTGCCCTCACACAGCATGGGTACATGAACAATCCGAGACGTCCCAAGTTCCAAGTATTCGTCGATGGCGGTGTCCGACGAGCTACGGATGTGCTCAAAGCTGTAGCTCTGGGTGCGACTGCCGTGGGCATCGGAAGGCCGATGATCTATGCAATGTCGACGTATGGTGAGGAAGGGGTGTCTCGCCTGCTGCAGATCTTGAAAGTGCGCACATCGCTTTGTACTCGATGCGGGGCTTACGAGGATAGGACGAGTTCGATATGAACATGCGATTGCTGGGCGCGACCACCATCGCGGACGTGGTGCCGAGTATGGTGGACACTTCGGCTCTGGGGTACAGTAACGGGGGATTGACGTTGTATGACGCGAACTGTGAGTGAAACTCCGCTGGATCTGACCACGCTGATTCATGGTCGCAGACGAGCGGATGACTCCGGTTGGCGTGAAGGCGAAGCTGTAAATTTCAGCATCCATAGGATCACTCATCTAGGTATATGCATCGTATACAATCATGCCAAGACCCTCAGCGGATCGTCAGTATCAACTTCACTCCAACATCGGAGAATCGTCCGAGAATCACGTTGTCGTCTGAAGGTCACCATTATCAGAATTCATCCTTTCATCTACCGACTTCCTCCGTTATATGGGTATCAATCCTTTCGCGTACGGCGTCTCCATCGACACTCGCGTCGGTCGTCAATGTCGAACAAGTACTGTCTGCCCGTCTTGCCCCCCGTTTGCCCCCCGTTTGCCCCCCGATCCTCTCCTATCTCTTCCGCCTCACCCCATCGGCTCCGACCCCTCATCCATCCCCCCATCGTCTCCAAGCGCAATCTCCATAACACGCATAAACAAACGTCGTCCTCGTCCCATATACCCCTCGGACTCGTCATCCAGCGCCCTCTGACTAAACCTATAAAGCACCCCGATCCTCTTCTCCACCTGCTCGCTCCCATTCTCCATACCCTCAAACAAGGGCAAATCCTTCAGACACGGTTCCATGTAGTCCCGGATGATACTCGTCAGCTGTATCCCTAGGTCCCGCAGTGCTTGGGCATACTGTCGGGACCGCCTCTCAGGTGGTCCACTACGGTCCAAGTTACCCCTCATTTCCTTGTACGTGAGAAGCTCTTCAAAAGCCCTAGATACAATCTCCTTTTGTCAAGGCAGCAGGTGTCATGTCCACCACGCACACCGAATGACACGTCATGGCGCAGTATCACGGATACTCGTCGTCGACGTCCATTTCCACCACTCGTTCCGCTTTGTTGGTTGAACGTCCACTCGCTCCGTTTCGTTGGTTGAACGTCTACGGAGAAGGAGTATATAGCACAGCTAGCCTCGTCTTGTAGGAGGTTTCCCAGTGATCCTCGATTGAGTCTCATTGTCA
>JAABUK010004474.1_pt1 | contig 22665 bp, 11 predicted proteins | sample 5559141 | NCBI WGS metagenome assembly JAABUK01 (sample SAMN10711869, study PRJNA513367) | rock metagenome | isolation source: Antarctica rocks | place: Antarctica: Victoria Land, Pudding Butte nord | collected 2016-01-03
GAGTGATAACCACGCCTGCCGAGCTTTTGCAGGGTAAAGTTGCAGGCTTAAACGTAACCAAAAGCGGTGACCCAAACCAGCAGCCTGCAGTTATTTTAAGAGGCCCTTCAACATTGCGCAGCGGCGGTGCCCAGCAACCATTTTATGTTATTGACGGAGTGCCGGGCGCTTCTATTGATTTACTTGCACCCGCAGATATTGAAAGTATTGACGTATTAAAGGATGCTGCCTCAACAGCCATTTACGGTTCACGTGCTGCAAATGGTGTAATCATCGTGACTACCAAAAAAGCACGATCCGGCCAGACAAGGCTTTCTTATAGCGCCTATGCGGGAGTAGAAAAGGTGTCTAAAAAAATTGACATGCTAAGTGCAGATGAGTTACGAAAGTACCTGAAAGATAACGGCCAGGCTTTAACAAGTCCTGCTAATGATGACGGGTCAAATACAGATTGGCAAAACCTGGTCGAAAGAACCGGTTACTCGCATAACCATAACCTGTCATTTGGAGGAGCATCTACTCACTCAGATTACGGAGTTAGTATAAACTATCTTAAATCAGAAGGCATTTTAAAGAACAGTTCTTTAGAAAGAACGATTTTTAAAGGATATGTCAATCAGCGGTTTTTTGAAGACAGGCTGAAATTAGGTATTTCTTTGACCCAGAGCGGTTCAAATATCTCTGATGTTTTTCAGTCTTCTATATTACCGGGGATGCTTTTTTACCTGCCAACTGTAAGCCCCTTTAATATGGATGGAACTTACAAGGAAAACTATACCAGAACCGGCAGCGGTCCGCTTAACCCGCTTTCGTTAATTGACAATAATCTTATAAAAATCATTGATAATGTCATTTTAATCAGCGGTGTAGCCCAGGTTGATATTTTAAAAGGTTTAAAATATACGCTTTCTGCTTCCACGCAAAAAGATCAGAATAATTATAACAGCTATCTGAACAGCGTTTCAGGTCTTGCCGTTAATCTCGGCGGTATAGCACGTAGAAATTCTTATCTTAATAAAAGCGATATAGTAGAATCTTATTTTAATTATGACCGCATATTTGGCCAGCACAACATCAAATTATTAGCAGGATATTCTTACCAGCAAAATCGTACAAACGATGGGTTTGGTGTGCAAAGCCAGCGTTTCTCTAATGATAATTTAACCTATAATAATTTGTTTTTATCAAACCCGGCTTCCACTTCACAAATCGCTTTCGATAATAATCCAATATCCACTTTAAGATTGATTTCTTATTACGGCCGCGTTCAATATCAATATAATAATAAATATTTACTGCAGGCATCACTTAGAAATGACGGCTCTTCTGCCTTCGGTAAAAATAACCGCTGGGGATATTTCCCTGCTGTTTCTGCCGGCTGGAGAATTATTGGTGAAAAATTTATGGATAAAGCCCGGGCTATCAGCGATTTAAAATTAAGGACAGGTTATGGTGTTTCCGGAAATAGCCTCGGTTTTGATGCTTTCTCTGCATTGTTAGTATATGGAACGCCGCAGGGCAATAATAAATTTTTATACAATGGAAATATTACCAATGCCATCGGACCGGTCAGAAGCGATAATCCTGATTTGAAATGGGAGAGTACTTCTACTGTAAATATCGGTTTGGATTTTGGTTTGTTGAAAGACCGCATCAGTGGTTCCATTGATTATTACATCAAAAAAACATCTGACCTGATTTATGACCAATACCCGGTTTCTACTACCCAATACTTTTTACCCATTTATACAGCTAACGTAGGCAAAATAAAAAACTCGGGTTTTGAATTTGTTTTAAACGGAACTCCTTTCAGAAGCAAAAGCTTTACCTGGAATTCGTCTGTAAATGTTGCCCACAACACAAATGTTGTAGAAACTTTATCCAACGATAACTTTACGCTTCCTTCAATACCTACTGCACAGGTAGGTGGCAAAGGTCAGTCCGGGAATTACAGCCAGGTAGTACAGCCCGGTTATCCTTTAGGCACTTATTATTTGTGGCATTACATGGGCAAAGACCAGACTGGTGTAAGCACGTATCAAAAAGCAGATGGCTCTGTTATAGCTACCCAGCCGCTTACAACAGACGCACGTTTAACCGGAAGTGCACAACCGAAACTTGTATTTGGATGGAACAACAGTTTTGTATATAAAAATTTCAACTTCAATTTTTTACTGCGCGGAGTAACAGGAAATAACATTTTAAATGTCACTTTAGCCTCACTTAATAATCCTACCGATTCTAAAATTCAAAATATACCACGTTTTACATTAGGCGAGTCTTTTAAAGACATTAACGGTTACCTGGTATCTGATCGCTTTTTAGAAAGCGGATCATATCTGCGTTTAGATAATGCTACTATTGGCTATACCATAAAACCCAATATCAACGCAATTAAAAGCATCCGTCTGTACGTGACCGGCAATAATATTTTTGTAGTTACCAAATACAGAGGCATTGACCCTGAGATCAATATTGGCGGTTTAACGCCCGGTATTGATAATAACAATTATTATCCTAAAACACGCACCTTCCTTTTTGGGCTGAATGCAACATTTTAATTAATTAAGATTTATAAGATTTAAGATATGAAAAGAATAAATTTATTGCTCACAGCAATAATTGTAATAGTAACTGCAAATTCCTGTACAAAATTAGATGTGCCGGTCGATTCGCAATATGTGGCCGCAAACTTTCCGGTTACCACTGCAGATTACAATGCTCTTTTAGGCACGATGTACTCTAACTTATCTTCAAACTATGCGGTGCCTTACTGGCGCATGCAGGAGTTGTCAACTGATGGGGCTATCTTACCTGCCCGAGACGGCAACTTTGATGATGGCGGGCAATTCAGGCAACTGCATTATCACACGTGGACTTTTGATCATCCGAATGTAATAGGTATCTGGCAATGGGGGTTTGGGGGAATCAACACCTGCAACCGTTTGATTAACCTGACAAATTCATTATCTCCTGATGCGCCGGGTAAATCTGCAGGTCTTGCCGAAATAAAGGCGATGCGTGCTTTGTATTACTTTTTCATGATGGACCTCTATGGCAATGTTCCGCTTATAGATACTTTTCCTGTAGCGAAGTTACCTGCAACCCAACCCCGGAATAAAGTATTTGAATTTATAGAAAGCGAACTTAAAAGCATTGTACAGCAACTGCCGGTAAAATCATCTTCCAATGCTGTTTTATATTATGGAAGACCAACGAAAGCAATGGCTTTTGCTCTTCTCGAAAAAATGTATTTAAATGCAGAAGTGTATACCGGAACTCCCCGTTACACTGAGGCCGTAGCAATGGCTGACAGTGTTTTAACCAACAACAACTACAGCTTAGATGGAAATTACACTGATATTTTTGCTCCTAATAACGGCCCGCAGATAAACGAAACAATTTTTGCCATCCCTTACGATCAGCAGATACCAGGCAATCAATTTACCCGGTTTGGTTTCTTTTATTATTTAGCCCCCGCTTATGGTTTCAATGTTGGGTTAAGTATTGCCATGAGCACAACCCCCGAATTTTACAACCGTTTCAATTTGCCTGGCGATGTAAGAAATACCACCTGGCTGGTTGGTAAACAATATGCTCCCGACGCCAATAAAATGCCCGACAGCACAAGACCTGTTTTTTATCCGGGTACTACCACCCAGATTGAAATTACCCCTGATTTAATACTGATACCACCCAAACCAATGGATGTAGGCAATACGATCGCTTCCCAGGCCGAAGGCGTGCGTTCTATAAAATATTATCCTGATATTACTATCATCCAGGCAACGCGGTTGAATGGAAATGACGTACCTGTATTTCGCCTGGCTGATGTAATGATGATGAAAGCAGAAGCAATTTTGCGCGGTGCAGCCCCAACTGTTATTAACGGAGAAACACAAACACCGGACGTGCTGGTAAATAAGATACGTGCCCGTGCCAAAGCGCCATTAGTATCAGGAATTGATTTGCCCGGCTTGCTTGACGAACGAGCCCGCGAGTTTTCGTGGGAGGCCTGGCGGAGAAATGATCTTATTCGTTTCAACGAATTTGAAAAAGAATACCCTTTGCCAAATGATGTGTTGTCAATGAACAAAGACGTGTCAAGAAGATTATATCCCGTGCCGTCAACAGAATTAAAGCTTAATTCTAACCTTATTCAAAATCCGGGATATTAATACTTTTGTCGTTAAAAGCGTTTGTTTGTTCTGTCACCATTAGCCGTCATTGCGAGGAGGTACGACGAAGCAATCTGCCGACAAAATAAACAGACTTTCAACATAAAGGGCAGATTGCTTCGTTCCTCGCAATGACGGCTAATGTTTAAAATTGTCTATTTTTTTTAATAAAATTTATTTCACATTTCAATGAAAATGATCCCGGCACCATTAGCCGTCATTGCGAGGAGGTACGACGAAGCAATCTGCCGACAAAATAAACAGACTTTCAACATAAAGGGCAGATTGCTTCGTTCCTCGCAATGACGGCTAATGTTTAAAATTGTCTGTTTCTTTTAATAAAATTTATTTCACATTTTATGAAAATCATCCCGGTTTTTTTATTTATTATTCTTGTATCTTTCTATTATCCAAATCCTGACCTGGATAACCTGAAGCTGAATGAGATACAGGTTATAGGTTCGCATAACAGCTACAAGCAATCTATTGATCGGGCTCTTTTTGCATATTTAAGCAAAAGAGATTCGGCTGCTATGAGCACCATTGATTACAGTCACATTTCTTTAACTCAACAATTAGATCTTGGATTGCTTGATCTGGAAATAGACCTTTATGCTGATCCTGAAGGCGGAAAATACAGTCGTCCGATCGGGCTTGAATTAGTGAAAGGTCAGCCATCTTTTGATACAGACATCGTAATGAAGCAACCAGGGTTTAAAGTTTTTCATATTCCGGATATTGACTTCAGAAGCAACTGCCTCACCTTTAAAATGTGTTTGCAGGAATTGAAAAAATGGTCTGAAAATCATCCGGATCATTACCCCATTTTTATCACTATGAATGCTAAAGATGAAGGTATAAAAAGAGAAGGGTTTAACATTCCCCAAAAATTTACTTCTTCTACTTTTGATTCACTTGACGCGGAGATAACAACATACCTTGGAAAAGAGAACGTAATCACGCCCGATATGGTAAAAGGCAAATACCCGACATTAGAAAGCGCAGTGCTGCATGGCAACTGGCCATTAATAAAAAACGTAAAAGGCAAATTTCTCTTTGTACTTGACGAGACTGATTATAAAATACCCACTTACATCAAAGGTCACCCTTCATTGCAGGGGCGAGTGTTGTTTACAAATAGTTTACCTCATACCCCGGAAGCGGCGGTTATGATACTTAATAATGCAAAAACAGATTCTATACTATCAATGGTTAAGAAAGGTTATATCGTGCGCACCCGTGCAGATTCAGATACTAAAGAAGCCCGTAACAATGATAAATCAACCTTTGAAGCGGCATGCAAATCAGGCGCCCAGATTATAACAACCGATTATTATCAAAAAAGCACTCATTTCAAATCTGATTATGTAATCAGTTTTACCGGCAATACATACCTGAGAGCTGATCCCGTATTTAGAAGGTAACTCAAAATAATAAATCTGTATAAAAGATCAGGAATGAAAACAAAATTAACGTCAAACAGAAGGTTGTTTTTCTAAAAGTGTTCTACTGCTATCTGACAAAGTATAGATTCTATTAAAAACACAATATATTTAACTGCAGGAAAAGCGTTGTTAAAAAATACTTATTTCGCTGAACTCAATAAATTAATTCTGCCTTTTAATGCCTTTATCATTTTTCTTAAATCAGCTATAGCAGTTGATGCTTCCGGTCTTTTCAGAGCTTGTGCATACGTCGCCTTTAGTTTTTTTAATTCATTTTCTAAAAGCAATACATCATTTACCTGGTAATAAAACATGTAAGAATATTTAAGTGTAAAATTTATTGATTCATACATTATTATTTAGAATTAAACACCTTGCAGAAACGAGGTGACTATATAAGAAAATACTTTTTAGTTACAGGTAAAAGTACATCGCTGACACCAGCTGCAGGTAACCCTTTTATAAACTTTTGGTTAATTTATTGTAACCCTTCTTAAGAAGGAATTGTTTCATGTTACAATGCTGGTTTCTTTAAACTTCGAAAAATTTTCAAAAGTCTTATTAGACTGGATTGTTGGATATCTGGGTATGGCAGAATTAGCTATACATAGCAACTCTAACTCTCTCTTTTGCTGCAGTGGAAGCGGTAAATTCTAAAATTGCCCATTCTGTTTGCTTTTCCTATTTTTAGGGCATGTCATTGCAACTCATCAATCAGTATTACACCCAGCTTGATAAAATAAAACGCTATAGCGGTGCCGACAATGAAGCTGTTATTAGCCAAAAATTTGGAGACTTAATCAATAATTATTGCGAAAAAAAGAATCTTATACTTGCGCCTCAAATTCCTAAAAAGCTTGAAAATAATAAGGTTATCAGGCCCGACGGAACTATAAAAAATAGCCTGACACTTGACATGGGCTATTGGGAAAGCAAAGCGAATGTAGACTTCGCCAAAGAGATAGATAATAAAATACGAACGGGTTATCCATTAAGCAATACTCTTTTTGAAGATGGTAAAATAGCCATATTGTATCAGCATGGCGCAGAGGCAATACGCTGCAAAATAGATGAGCCTGAACGGTTAGATAAATTGCTTACTGCGTTTGTGAGCCTTGAACCGCAGGCGGTAAAAGATTTTACAAAAGCGGTGGAGGCATTTAAAAAAGATGTACCCGTTATCATAATGCACCTGCGTGAAATGATAGACGAGCAGGAAAAAATCAATCCGAAGTTTACAGCAGCCCAGGTTACTTTTCTTGCAGTATGCCGCGAAAGTATAAACCCGCAGATAAATAAGGCCGATATTAATGAAATGCTGATACAGCATATACTTACCGAAGAAATATTTATCAGCATATTCAGCGATGCACAATTTCACAGGGAAAATAATATTGCCAAAGAACTGTACAAGGTCGAAGAAACCTTTTTTACAGGACGTACAAAGCATGAAACGCTTAACAGTATCAGGCACTATTATGATGTTATTAAAGCAAGGGCAAGCGAGATTGTTGACCACCACGAAAAGCAGTATTTCTTAAAGGTTATCTACGAAAATTTTTACAAGGCTTACAACCCGAAAGGCGCCGACAGGCTGGGCATTGTGTACACGCCCAACGAGATTGTAAAGTTTATGATTGACAGCACCAACTACCTGCTTGGTCATCATTTCAACAAAACACTCAGCGATAAAAATGTAGAGATACTTGACCCTGCAACCGGCACAGGCACTTTTATAACCGAACTGATAGAAAATTACATACCTGCCAAAGACCTGGCATATAAATACAAAAACGAGATACATGCAAATGAGATAGCCATACTTCCTTACTACATTGCCAACCTGAATATTGAATACACCTTTCAGCAAAAGATGAATTACTATGAAGCTTTCCCGAATATTTGTTTTGTGGATACTTTAGATAACATGGATTTTGCAGGAAGTAAAGGACAGGGAAACTTACATTTCGGGCTCGGTTTTGAAAACGCTGAGCGTATAAAAAGGCAGAATGCAAAAAAGATTTCAGTCATCATTGGTAACCCGCCTTACAATGCAAACCAGGCAAATGAAAATGATAATAACAAGAACCGTGAATACCCGATAATTGATAAACGGATAAAGGAAACTTACATAAAGCAAAGCACCGCACAAAAAACAAAGGTTTACGATATGTATTCCCGTTTCTTCAGGTGGGCTATGGACAGGATTGATGAAAATGGGGTGCTTTCTTTTATTACCAATCGCAGCTTTATAGACAGCCGTACCTATGATGGATTTAGAAAAGTAGTACAGGATGAATTTGATTATTGTTATGTGTACGACACAAAAAGTGACGTTCGTGTAAACCCTAAAATTGCCGGAACCACGCACAATGTATTTGGCATACAAACCGGTGTGGCTATTATGTTTTTAGTAAAAAAGAAAACAGCTTTTAAAAAGCCCTGCGAAATATTTTATTACTCATTAAAAGACGAACAAACCAAAAAAGAAAAATTGGAAATTATCAGTCAAAGTCATTTAGATAAAATTCCATTTGATAACATAAGACCTGATAAAAATAATAACTGGATTAATCTTGCTGATAATGACTTTGAAACTTTATTACCGTTGGCAAGTAAAGGAGTAAAAGGAAACAGAAACAAAGACACAGATCATGCAATTTTTAAACTTTTTTCTCTTGGCGTAGTAACTAACAGAGATGAATGGGTTTATGATTTTAATAAAAATGATTTAGAGAAAAAAGTAAAATTTCTAATTGATGTTTACAATAGAGATTTAAAGAAATTTACAGGCAAATCAAAAGATACTATAAAAGATAATGTTGATTATTCAATAAAATGGACCAGAGCTGTAAAAAATGATTTAGGAAAAGGGGTAGTTTATAATTATGATAAAACTAAAATTATTGAAAGCCTTTATCGACCTTACTTCAAAACAAAATTATATTTCTCAAAAGAAATCAACGAAATGCAATACTTGATGAGGCAGGTATTCGGAGAAAAAGGGAATTTAAAGAATTTGACTATTTATTTATCAGGGACTCCTTCTTCAAAACCATTTTCTGCCCTTGCATTAAATGTTATTGGAGGTCTCGATTTGCTCGAGAAAACGCAATGCCTTCCCCTCTACCGTTACGTCTCCTCCGGCAATCGTATAGAAAACATCACCGATTGGGGATTACAACAGTTCCAGAAGTATTATGAAGAAGAGGGCAATAGCATTACCAAAGAAGATATTTTCCATTATACCTATGCAGTTTTGCATAATCCTGCTTACCGCAAAAAGTATGAGCTTAATTTAAAGAGAGCATTTCCGCGCATTCCTTTTTATGCTGATTTCGGGCAATGGGTCGCGTGGGGCAGGCAACTGATGGATTTGCATATATATTATGAAACCGCTGAGCCTTACCAACTGAAGCGGGTTGATTTTTCTGCAAAAAAAGAAGCAGAGCAGGCAAAGCTCATAACCACGGCGCATGAGCCCGAAGCATTATTTACTGTCAAAGCAAAAATCAGGGTAAAGCTAAAAGCCATTAAAGAAACTGGCACTATTGAGATAGATGATATTACCACCCTTTCCGGCATACCTGCAATTGCATGGCAATACAAGCTGGGCAACCGAAGCGCCTTGGAATGGGTGCTTGATCAATATAAAGAAAAGAAACCGACTGACGCAACTATAGCAGAAAAATTCGACACTTACAGGTTTACTGATTACAAAGAACTGGTAATTGATCTGCTAAAAAAAGTCTGTACAGTAAGTGCAGAGACGATGAAGATAATCGGAGGAATGCAAGAGGTAAATGAATAGTATGACATACTTCAAATCAATAAGAAGTAATCTTGCTTAGTTAATTCTTCTCACAGAACGAACCATTTATCAAGGATTATTAAATTTTTAATAAATCAACATCAAATTATTAAATAGAGAATGAGGATATTAAAACATTTCTTAAACCTTTGAGATTTGCATTTTAAATCTCAGTGGTTATGTCCGTCCCACCATTTTGTAATAGAAAACTACGTCTTTTTTTAGCCACATTTTTAATTGTTACACTTAGTTCGTTATATGCCAATAACGAACCTGCTCAAAAGTATCGCCTGCTTTCAGGCAACGGCTTTGTTCAGTCTAAAAATTATTATCTGTTAACATTATTTGAGGAATTGGCTGATGTAAAAAAATTACTTTCAGACGATACTGTCCTTTTAAATATTGAAAGAAATAAAACGGCAGATTTAACCGCATCACTTAAAAATTGTGATAAAGATGCTTTATGCTATACGTCGAAAATTAAGTTTACTGATCTTGAAATTAAATCTGTAACTAATCGCCTCAGAGCTTTATATAAACCTGGTAACGCTTTAGATAAATTGGTTCAAAATCATTTGATACCGTCAGGTACTTATATACTGTTTAAAAATTCAGATCCTACAGAAATATTGGTGAAAGCATGGCAACAGGATGCAAACGGAGTCAACTTTGCCATCGGTGTTTATGCAGAAGGGAAAAAGCCTAATTATCCCAATATAGATTCTATAAGTTTCAATACAAAAGAGCGCAAAGATAGCAATGTTTACAGGCAATATTTGAGTTTATTGTATAATACTGCTTCTTTGGTATCAACAGAAAGCAAAGAAAATAAGTTGTTTTTTTATCCCTCACTTACCGCTGCTTTACTATTTATCGAGATGAATGAAAGAGAACAAGCTGCAGACTTTGAGCCAATGGCAGAAGGCGAAAACAAAGCTGCAACTGAAAGAATAAAATCTATTAAATGGGACAACTATAAATACTCTGTAATTCTTGTACCGGGTGCAGGACCGGAAGAAAAAGAGGTTGCATTAAGTGCGGAAGGCATGTTGCGTTGCAGGCTGGCCGCTTTGCAATATGCAAAAGGTGTCGCTCCGTTCATTGTTACTTCAGGTGGAAAAGTTCATCCGTATAAAACGAAATATTGTGAAGCGACAGAGATGAAAAAGTATCTGATTGAGAAATTTCACATTCCTGAAAACGCTATCATAATTGATCCTCATGCAAGACATACCACTACCAATATGCGGAATACTGCCAGGCTGATTTATCGCTATGGTATTCCTTTTACAAAACCCGGAATTACGTGTACCACAAAATTTCAAAGTGCTTATATAACAACTACTTTAATGGAACGGTGCATGAAAGAATTAAATGAGGTTCCTTACAAAAACGGGGAACGATTGTCTGAAACCGAAGTTGAATTTTATCCATTAATCGAAGCGTTACAAATTAACCCTGCGGAACCGCTTGATCCATAGCATGAACCATTGTAAAAAATAGTAAAACAGCATGAAAATATTTACACTCGTCATGGCTTTATTGCTTGTTCTGATAACTTCATTTACTACAGAAATTTCTATGAAGATTGAGCATTCTTTCAACATAGATTCTTTGGGCGCCTGCCAGGGAGTTTCCTATCAAAATGGAAGGGTTTTTTTGTACGGCGACAGGGAAGTAGGTATGATAAGGGAATATAAAACAAAAGGTGACAGTCTTATTGATTTGCACAGAGAAATAAAACTAACTCTATATGACACTGACGTCATTAATCATCCAACAGGCATTGCGTATCATGATAAAAATCCTGTGTTTATTGGCAACAGCATTCGCCTCAATAAAGAAGGCACTTTGTGGAGAGCTGTTATCTATTGTGTTAACTGGGAAGGATTGCAACGCACTGGAAGATTAGATGACAATCTGCTTAACACTATCGAAGATGATGCCTGCATACAGGGAACAAGACCAGAATATGTGCAGTATAAACAAAAATGGTATGTAGCTACAGCAGATTACGGTAATAAGGGGAATGAAGTGCGATTATATAATCCTTCTATTTTACAAAAGGCAAAAAGAACTGTAGAAAAAGGTGTGGTCTATAAAAAATTTGTTTGCTCACCCTGGGTTCAAAATCTTAATTGGATAGACGATAAAGGAATCTTGGTATTGATCCAGAACCAGGTGGAAGGAAGGAAATGGCGTTTTACTTATGTGGATTTAGCCAAGTCAATCGAGTCAGGCAAGGAGCAAGTAATTAAAGTGATTGGTATTGACAGGGATGATGAATTAGAAGGTTTTGCTTTTTTAAACAACCTGTCAAAAGGTATTGCTGTGACCTCTTCCAGAAAAAGTAATGTGAATATGATGAATATAAACTGGTAACAAACACTCATCAAAAAGACCGATTTTAAAATTAAAAATTATGCAACAAAAAGTTTTACAAAATTTCTTCAGAACAAGCAAAAACTTATTAAAAAGATTGTTATTGCTTTTTTTGCTTTCTCTATTAATTCCTGCCGTTAATTATGCCGGTTTTTATCACTTTAAGAAAGAAGCTGCAGCCCTTATAAAGATTTCAGGTACAGTAACCGATGAAAAAAACAAACCCTTAGAAGGTGTAAACATTGCCTTGAAAAATGGAAAAAAAGGCGCAGTAACGGATGCCAATGGAAATTTTTCAATAGACGTAAATGCGGGTACAGTTTTAATATTTTCTTCTGCAGGTTTTGCGCCGCAGGAAGTAGCGGTAACCAATCAAACCAATATTAATATTACATTGAAAGAAGATGTAAAAGTGTTGGACGAGGTAGTAGCTATCGGTTATTCAAGACAAAGAAAAAGTGATCTTACCGGTTCTATTGCGAGTGTAAAAGCGAGTGAATTGAATTTATCATCACCGACACTAAGCCAGGCATTGGTTGGTAAAGTTGCAGGTGTGCAGGTATCGCAGGTAAGCGGTTCGCCTTACTCCGGTACTAAAATAAGGGTTCGGGGTATAGGTTCAATCAATGCCAGTTCAGAGCCGTTATATGTTATTGATGGTTATCCTGTCGGAGGCAATGTAAGTGCTGGCCCGGGAAATACAACTAACAATACGTCAGGTTATAATCCTAATACGGCGGGCAATGATGTTTTTATAAATCCTGATGATATTGAGTCCATTGAAATTTTGAAAGATGCTGCTTCAGCAGCCATTTATGGTTCGAGAGCATCAGGCGGCGTTGTATTAATTACAACCAAAAGAGGCAAAGCAGGAAAAGGAAAATTTGAATATGATTACCAGGTAGGAATTAATCAATTGGCCCACAAGGTGAAGCTATTAAATGCAGATGAGTTTGCTCAATTATTTATTGATGGAAGAAATAATGCTTATCACAATATCTTAGTAGCGCAGGGTGTAACCTGGGATGACAGTTTTTACTCGGATGATAATGCAACCCGTGTAGCCAAAGCAGGCAGCAGCAACACAGGTTCTATAGCCATTTTAAAATCTATTTATGATTTTCCCACGCAAACGTTAATTAAGCCCCAATACAACACAGATTGGCAGGATGCCTTATACAAAAATGCATTGGTGCAAAGACATAACCTCTCTTTCTCGGGTGGTAAAGAAGGCTTGCGTTATGCTATCAGCGGCGGCTATCTCGACCAGCCCGGTATTCTTACTCCAACCTTTCAAAAGCGTATCAACTTCAGGGCAAACATAGATGGTGATGTGAGTAAAAAATTAAAAATAAGCAGTAATGTGGCTATCACAAGTATTGATAACCGGGAAGTGGAAGAAGGTCGTTTTAACCAGGGACCTGTCTTAGGAGCCTTGGTATATATGCCCATTTTTCCTGAATATGATACTGATGGTACATTGGCTTTAGGACTGCCTTCTATACCTGTAGATGGTTTTACTTATGGTTTTCAGACGATAGAAAATCCGGTGGCTTTAGCAGAGCGGGTAAACATTACCAGGAAGGGAATACGCAGTACTTATAATGCCAATGCCACTTATGAAATTCTTCCTGATTTATCTGCTAAAATAAACCTGGGTATTCAAACTTATAATGAAAAATACGAGTATTATTACCCTACAAATTTAAGCAGCGGTGTAAATGCGCCGGGTTCTCCGCAGGCTATTGCAGCCGCCAATGCTTCTGCACAATCGCTTAATAATGTAGATAAACTCGCGGAGTACACTTTAAATTACAGAAAACAATTTGGCCAGCATCGTATTGATATTCTTGCCGGTTATACAACACAGCAAACTACAACGGATATAGTAAGCGTAGGAGCAAATGGTTTTAACAATGATGCGGTCGAAGAGATTACCGGGCGTGGCGCTAATCCCGCTAACTTTTATCTCTTTCCTAATACAGGTAAAGCCACTACTACATTACTGTCTTATTTAGGCCGCGCCTTGTATAGCTATAACAACAAATATTTTCTCTCCGGTTCTATACGTGCTGATGGTTCTTCACGTTTCGGTCCGCAAAACCGTTATGGTATTTTCCCTTCTGTATCCGCAGGATGGAATATTTCAAATGAAAGTTTTTATAACAGCTGGCTGGGCAGAAGGTCTTCATTAAAACTAAGGGCAAGCTGGGGCTTAAGCGGTAATAATAATATTGGCAATTATCAGTACGAGCAATTAATTGCCAATACAGGCGGTGTTGTTTTCGGCACTCCCGGCACAATCAATACAGCCACAGCGCCAGGGCAAATCACTGATCCGAAATTAGGTTGGGAGTCTACTTCGCAGTATAACATTGGTGCAGATATTGGTCTTATGGGCGGACGAATTAATGTCATTGCAAACTACTATATCAGTAAATCTTACAACCTGCTATACAACAAAAACATTTCCGCATTATCGGGTTCAAACTATATTTTAACTAACTTAAAAGACGCTGACATCAGGAACAATGGTTTTGACTTACAGGTTGATGCAAAGGTTATCACCGGTAAAAATTTCAATTTTAATTTTGGAGGAAATATAACTGCAAATAAAAACCTGGTTAAAAGTTTAGGCGGGGCAAGTTCTATCACAGTTGCAGGTGCAGAGCGTTCTTACACGACACACATTACCAAAGAAGGTGAACCTATAGGTATGTTTTATGGTCTGCAGGTCGCTGGTATGGTCAGGGAAAGTGACATGGCAAATATTGCAGCGGATAATGTGGCGATATTGCCTGATAAAACTTTTCCCAAAGGATATATTTTAAAAGGTCCGCCACGTTCTGCATACTCCAGCACGCCGCTTAGTCCTGGTGATTTATATTTTGTGGATAAGAATGGCGATGGTATTATAAATGAAGCGGACAAGGGAATTATAGGCACCCCATATCCTAAATTCACTTATGGTTTCAATTTATCTTTTAATTATAAATCGTTTGATTTAAGCGCTTCTTTTAATGGAGCTTATGGTAATAAAGTTCTTGACGGACAGGATTATTATATCAGAAACATGGAAGGCTCAGGCAACCAATATGCAGTGGTGGCTGACCGTTATCGCAGTGAAGCCCAGCCCGGAAACGGACATGAATATAAAGCCTCACGCGGCGGTACACAAAGCAACAGCAGCAGGCTGTCTGATTATTATCTGCAAAGCGGTTCTTTCTTCAGATGTACCAATATTTCATTGGGCTACAATCTTCCTGAATTGTCTGTAATCAAAAAAGCAGGTATCAGCCGGTTAAGAATTTATTGCAGTGTTGATAATGCTTTCACTATAACTAAATACCTCGGTTACAACCCTGAGGTGGATTATAATAACGGAAGCAATCTCGCTCCGGGAGTGGATTATGGTAAATATCCATTGGTGCGTGCATACAATGCGGGAATAAAAATGATGTTTTAAAACAATAATGTGAATACCAAATTGTCGCTTTTACCTGATATCCTAATCTGTTTGTGCGGCGATTGCTTCGTACCTCGCAATGACGGGACAACAACAATTTGGAATGCACCTAAATAATTAAAAATATAAAAATGAAATCTCCTTTTTTTATCGCAAAAATGTTTGCAGCAGTGTTACTGTTCAGCTCTTGCAAAAAAGACTTTTTAAACCAGACATCACCTAACGGAATTTCTATAGATGAAAATTTTCAAACACAAAATGATATTCTTTTAGCTGTTAATGGTACCTACCAGGCTTTGCGCAGTTCTAATTGTATCGGTGAAAATTCCGGGCTTTGGACAGATGACCGTTCGGATGATGTAAACTCAACGGATAATCAATCGAACAATGGAGAGCCTTTTCAATTTACTTCATTTTCCCTCGTCTCCAGCAACACTTATTTGTTTAGCCACTGGACTGCTTTGTATGTACCGATTTCCAGAGCCAACCTGGTATTAGCCTCGATAGATAAAATAAAATTCAGCAGCGACAGCATTAAAACACAGTATATAGCCGAGATGAAATTTATCAGGGCGTATATGTATTTTAATTTGGTGCGTGAGTTTGGGGATGTGCCTTTGGTAACAGAAGTATTATCAGACGCAGACCAGGCGGCAGCGCTTACAGTGCGTGTTCCGAGAGATCAGGTGTATGCACAAATTTTGCAGGATCTCAAAGATGTCGTAGCAAGTAATCTGCCTGTTGTACAGCCATCAGCCAATAAGGGAAGGATTTCTTTACAAGCTGCAAACGGTTTGTTAGGCCAGGTTTATCTTACAATGGCAACTACCTTAGATGCGACGAATGCGGCCGCCAATTTAGATAATGCCAAAACTTATTTAACGGCGTGCTACAATATGCGAACTTTTACCAACTTACCTGATATACCTTTTCCGGATGTTTTTGATGTAAATAAAAAAGGTACTAATCCTGAAATTATCTGGCAGATTGTGTACCTGCAGGGCGACCCGGTATATTCTTCCAACATTGCTGCAAACAACCAGGCAAAAGGTGAAACAATCAACTCATTGGTGACATCTACCGGCTCCGGTGGAACGGTAACTTTAGATTTAATAAAAGAATTTGAGACGGGAGATATCCGAACAGATTATTCAATTAAGTATGCTGCTAATCCTGCTGTTCAATCTTATTTTGTTACCAAGTACAGAGATGCAAGTGCGGCAGCAGGCAAATTAGGTTATGGCGGAAATGATTTTATAATAATGAGATACGCTGATATTATTTTAAACCTTGCAGAAGTATATATGTATTTGGGTGATAATACCACTGCTATCCAGTTTTTAAATATGACAAGAGCAAGAGCAGGAAGACCTGACTATGCAGCCATGCAAAATGATCCCGTCTATACAGCAAAGTATCCCACCCTTAAGTTAGCCATATTGCATGAAAGACGTATTGAACTTGCTTTTGAGCATCATCGCTGGCACGATTTACTGCGCTTTTTTAATCCAACTGATCTGGTCGCTTACTTCCATTCCAAGAGCCAGGCAGATTATAATAATTCGCCTTTAAACAACTTTACTGCTAAAGATTATTATTTCCCGATTCCATTAAATGAGACTAATTTGAACCCTGCAAAAATGTATCAAAATCCCGGTTATTAATCGATAAAAAGTAAATGATTATAATTAAGTAATTGTGGCTTTTGAAATAACTTTTTTCACCTATTTCAAAATAATTTGGTTTTTAAAGTTATAAAATTACATTTGTAAAGACAAGTCATCCTGCGTAAAGTTAGGTAAGACATGTTTAAGAACTTTGACTTTAATCGAGTAAAAAATCGAGTGAAGATTATAAACCTTTGATTTTTACTTAATTGTAAATTTTTGGCGAATCCGCTCGGGACCTCTGAAGTAAGGATTACAAAAAGGTGATCCTTACTTGTTTTTACGCATCTTTACTTACTGCGTTGATTTTCAGCTTTTTGTAACAGCACTCTCACAGTTCCAATTTCTAACTTTACAAAGTCAGATGCAACTTAAATCGACAAAAAAATCGACAAAAAAGCATTTACAGAATTTCTGTGCCTTTTTGATCGGTTGCCTCGTATCTTTCACAATTTCTATCCTTACCCATTCAGGTAACTGTTTTCCAAACTCATTTTGCACTTCCCCCGTAGTTGTTATTTCTCCAAATAATTCAAACAATATATTTAATGAAGTAATTTTATCAAGCAGAATAAACAGCTTGTATCTGCAATAATAACTTTAGATGGCTGCTGCATCTTTTATCATTTCTGCAACAGGGTAATTAATAAAGGATACGTCATAATGGTGAAGAATTTCAGCAAGGGCTACCTTAGTCATGCCTGCAACTTCGGCAGCTTGTCCAAGAGATAGTTTTCCTGCCTCGTATAATTTTTGAAGCAAGCATCCTTCTCATTTCGTTTTCGTCAACCTCTTTGCTATCAGGTAATTCAAGCGTTAATTTCATTTATCTAAGTTACCTAAAAAAGTAATTAAAAGAATTATTTCGGAAAGGTCAAAACCGATTGACGTGGCAAAGGAAAAAATACTTGACAGAAGGAAATCCGTTAGGGAAGTGGGATATGAATTAGGTTTCAAACATCCGGCACATTTCAGCCGCGTTTTTAAGAAGCACGTAGGGCATTCGCCCAATGAGTACAGGAGCAGCCTGAATTAATACGGCGGAAGAAAATAATTGCTTTTTTTGTACTTAGCTGAAGTACTGCTATCAACATCGTTGGTCACTCACTTGTACGACGTAGCTTTACGCTGCGTCGTGAACGATAACCTGCTGGCAGAAAGGCAGATTACAAATAGTTTTATATCTATGTAATCTTCAAATACCCAAATTTTACGTTCAATTACTATTTATATTATAAATTAGCACGCTGGCGGTAATTTTGGCTAAAAACAGCAATTAGACAGCAACAAAAACTGAGAGACAAGCAAATTGAAAAATGATTTCAACCGTCAATGAACCCCAGGTAGAATACAGCTTTGTCGGAAAACTAACCGACTTAAAATATACCTATCGGTCTGATATACGTGACCGTAAAGCACTGGAGGAAAACTTCAGGCGAAAATTTAATGCGCTTAACAGGGTTAATTTAACAGACGCTGAGTTTGCCCGCCTGCGTGATGAAATCATCACGCCTGATGTATTCCAGGCATCCAAAAAGCTCCGGCAACGCAACACCTTTATTCGGGAAGACGGAACGCCTTTGCATTACTCGCTTGTGAATATTACAGACTGGTGCAAAAATGAATTTGAAGTGATTAACCAGTTGCGGATGAACACGGAGGCCAGTACACACCGTTATGATGTGCTATTACTGATCAATGGTGTGCCCGTGGTGCAAATTGAATTAAAAAACCTGCAGATAAGCCCTCGCCGGGCCATGCAGCAAATAGTAGATTATAAGAGCGATCCCGGCAGTGGCTACACCAATTCGCTGCTTTGCTTCATGCAGTTGTTTATTGTTAGCAATTAAACCAATACCTACTATTTTGCCAACAACCTGGCCAGGCATTTTAGTTTTAACGCCGACGAGCAATTTTTGCCGGTTTATAAATGGGCAAGCGAGGACAATAAAAAGATTGACCACCTTTATGACTTCGCGGAAAAATTTCTGGCCAAGTGTACGCTGGGCGAAATGATCAGCCGCTATATGGTGCTGGTGGAAAGCGAACAAAAACTGATGGTGATGCGTCCTTACCAAATCTACGCTGTAAAAGCTATTGTTGACTGCATCCATCAAAACCGGGGCAATGGCTACATCTGGCACACTACCGGCAGCGGTAAAACACTAACCTCATTCAAAGCATCCACTTTATTAAAAGACAACCCGGATATTGAAAAATGTTTGTTTGTGGTAGACCGCAAAGACCTCGACAGGCAAACCCGTGAAGAATTCAACAGGTTTCAGGAAGGCTGCGTAGAAGAAAACACCAACACCGAAACCCTCGTGCGGCGCATGCTGTCGGAAGATTATGCCGATAAAGTGATTGTTACCACCATTCAAAAGCTGGGACTTGCACTGGACCCGGATCATAGAAAGAACTATAAAGAACAGTTGCAACCACTCAGCAAAAAGCGGCTGGTGTTTATTTTTGATGAATGCCACCGCTCCCAGTTTGGCGATAACCACAAAGCCATCAAAGAATTTTTTCCTAATGCACAACTCTTTGGCTTTACAGGCACACCTATTTTTGAAGAAAATGCGGCCTATAAACAAATAGACGGCACGGTAGGTACTTACAAAACAACCAATGACATTTTTCAAAAAAAGCTGCATGCCTACACCATTACGCATGCCATTGAAGATAAGAATGTGTTACAGTTTCATGTTGACTATTTTAAGCCCGAAGGCAACTACAAACCAAAACCCGGTGAAAGCTTAGCGCAGCAGGCTGTTGTGGAAGCAATACTCGATAAGCATGATGCCGCCACCCATTTCCGCCGCTTTAATGCAATACTGGCTACGGCTTCCATCAATGACGCTATTGCTTATTACCACCAGTTTAAGAACATACAGGCACAGCGGGCAGCCACCGACGATAACTTTATGCCCTTACATATTGCCTGTGTTTTTTCTCCACCTGCTGAAGGCAATAAAGATGTGCAGCAGATTCAGGAAGACCTGCCACAGGAAAAAGCCGATAACACTGTTGCACCAGACGAAAAGAAACTGGCTCTAAAAACCATCCTTAGCGATTATAACGAACAGTTTAGCACGAACCATAGTATTGGTGAATTTGACCTTTACTACCAGGATGTGCAGCAGCGCATCAAAGACCAGAAATACAGCAATGCCGATTACCCGCATGCCAATAAATTAGACCTGGTGATTGTGGTGGATATGCTGCTCACAGGTTTTGATTCCAAATATCTTAATACGCTGTATGTAGATAAGAACCTGAAGTACCACGGGTTGATACAAGCCTTCTCCCGTACCAACCGCATTTTAAATGACAGCAAGCCTTATAGTAACATACTCGATTTTAGAGGGCAGCAGGCAGCGGTGGATGACGCCATTGCCTTATTCTCAGGCGAAGACAGCGGCAAAGCCAAAGAGATTTGGCTGGTTGACTCTGCACCGGCGGTAATAGGCAAATATGAAAAAGCGGTGGCAGCGTTGAATAATTTTATGCAGACCAGTGGACTGGAGTGCAAGCCTGAAGAAGTGAATAACCTGAAAGGAGATATTGCCCGTGCCGAATTTATCAACCATTTTAAAGAAGTGCAGCGGCTGAAAACACAGTTGGAGCAATACACAGATTTAACAGCCGATAACAAAGACAAGATTGAACAGTTGTTGCCGGAAGAACAGTTGCGATCGTTTAAGGGAGCCTACCTTGAAACTGCCAAACGTTTAAAAGATAAACAAAACAAGGAAGGCGATAATGCCGACCCTGAAGTGCAGCAACTGGATTTTGAATTGGTGTTATTTGCCTCAGCCGTGGTGGATTATGACTACATTATGGGGCTGATAGCCAAATTCACCCAGAAAGCACCGGCTAAACAAAAGATGACAAAGGAGCAACTTGTTAACCTGCTTAGCTCCAGCGCCAACCTGATGGAAGAGCGGGAAGATATAGCAGCTTATATCAACAGCCTGGAAGTGGGTAAAAGCCTTACCGAAATAGAAATACGGGAAGGCTATGCATTTTTTAAGGAAGAAAAATCAAATAAAGAACTGGCGGCTATTGCGCAAAAGCATGCTTTAAAAACAACCAACCTGAAAAGCTTTGTAGATAATATACTAAGCCGAATGATATTTGACGGCGAACAATTGAATGACCTTTTAGCGCCATTGGAATTAGGCTGGAAAGACCGTACTAAAAAAGAACTGGCATTAATGGAAGATTTAATACCACATCTAAAAAAATTAGCCCAGGGGCGCGAAATATCAGGGTTATCAGCATATGAGTAAAGAGACAAAACATAAGATATTGCCTAAGTTAAGGTTTTCTGAGTTTAAAGATGCGGAGGAGTGGGAGGAAACTTCGTTAGACAAACTTGGGAAACTTATTTCTGGTTTGACATATCGTCCCGAGGATGTTAGAGGTAGTGGGCTCTTAGTATTGCGGTCTTCGAATGTGCAAAATGGAGAAATTTCACTTGAAGATTGCGTTTATGTTGATTCTGTTATAAAAGGTGCAAATCTTTCCATACCAAACGATATTTTAATTTGTATTCGTAATGGCTCAAAAGCCTTAATTGGTAAAAATGCTCTTATTCCAAAAGGACTTCCTCGTTGCACACATGGTGCATTTATGAGTGTGTTTAGGTCAGCGATCCCCAAGTTTGTTTATCAACTTTTTCAAACTGATCACTTTAACCAAAAGGTTTCTAATGATCTTGGCGCAACTATCAACTCAATAAATGGTAGTAATTTACTCAAATACAAATTTTATATTCCAAACGCAGAGGAAGAACAACAAAAAATCGCCGATTGCCTTTCTTCTTTAGACGATTTAATAACTGCACAAAGCCAAAAACTCGAAGCACTCAAAGCCTATAAAAAAGGGCTGATGCAACAGCTATTCCCCGCCGAAGGTGAAACAGTGCCTAAGCTGCGGTTTGCGGAGTTTAGGGATAGTGGGGAGTGGGAGGAGAAAAAGTTAGGGGAAATTTTAGTTGAAGCAAGATTAGGTGGAAATTATGAAAACGTTGAAAGCAATGTAGGTCATCCCGTAATTAAAATGGGAAATTTAGATAGAGGCAAAATAACTCTTGATAAAATTCAATTTCTGCCGGAGGATGAAATATACAATGAAGATGACCGGCTAAAAAAAGGAGACTTATTATTCAATACTAGAAACACATTAGAGCTTGTTGGAAAAGTTGCAATTTGGAATGATGAGCTACCATTTGCAATTTTCAATTCAAATTTACTAAGACTAAAGTTTGACAAAAATTTTGTCGCGTCAAACTATTTTATGAATTACATTTTCAACACCCCAATTGCTTTAAATAAACTTAGACAAATTGCAACGGGAACTACAAGCGTCGCTGCTATTTATGGAAAAGATTTGAATAACATAAAAATCAAAATTCCGCAATGCGATGAACAACAAAAGATTGCCAATTGCCTTTCTTGTTTAGACGTACTCATCACAACTCAAACAAAGAAAATAGAGGAACTGAGAAAGCATAAAAAAGGTTTGATGCAGCAGTTGTTTCCTTCACTTAACGAAACTATTTCATGAGTGAGCTAAACCTATAAGTATAATACTCCCCATTTTTCAGACAGGTAATTAAGATAGAACTTAGTAAACTTAAAACCTGAAAAATGAGTAAGACAAATCGCCGCAAATTTACGGCACCGTTCAAATCAAAAGTGTGCATAGAAGC
>JAABUK010004475.1_pt1 | contig 22665 bp, 21 predicted proteins | sample 5559141 | NCBI WGS metagenome assembly JAABUK01 (sample SAMN10711869, study PRJNA513367) | rock metagenome | isolation source: Antarctica rocks | place: Antarctica: Victoria Land, Pudding Butte nord | collected 2016-01-03
TTTGGAATGGCGAGGCGAGGGGGGGGGTTTGGGGTTGAGTGGATTTTGGGAGGGGTGGGGCGTTGGATTGATTGAGTTGTTGAATCTGAATAATTATATCTGTGTAGTTCTATATTTAGATATTATGTGATAGGCTCGTAATGATATTTTAGTGTATTGCTATTGTTTGATGTGAAACGCTGTGATATATAAGGGATATTATGTGAGAAGTAAGGACGCTTTTGCTTTGGAATGGATGTGGGGGAATGAAGCGCCATAGATAGAGTTGGTATCGTACCCAGACGAGGCCAAAGTTGGTATAGAGCGGGTTCTTAGAGTAGGAAGCTCTCGGTAGATTAATTAGATCAGATTTGTATCTGAGTAGTTCTTATTTTGGGATGTTGTATGTAGTATTCATACGACGGTGTCTAGATGCTGTCTTTGTGTGTTGCTGGTTTCTGATGTAAGAGATATGAAACGTATGCGAGGTCATCTGAGGAGATGAGGTACTTGCTTCGGAATAGATGGTGGGGATGAAGGGTTATAGATAGATAAGTCGTGTGGAGGAGGTAGGCGACCCTATCAATGGGTTTGTCTCTTGTGATGTGATGTAAAACGGAGCGATGGATATAGATAGGTGGTTACTGAAACAAACGATTAGATAGAGTGAATGGAGACTTCTTTTCCCTTACCTCTTATAACAGAGCAACGTCTAGAGCAACCACAGTGACTTAAATATTATAAAAGTTGCTCCTCACTTACATTCAGAACCTACTCTCATACCTCAATTAACACAAATCTTCAAGTTCCAGGCGAACCGATTCGAATAATCCCAATCTCATAAAAACTACCCTACAATCAACTGCACTCACTCCACAAAAACCTCTCATACCCACCTCGTTCTATCATGAACTACACACTCGCAACCCTCCTCCTCTTCCTCTCCCTCACCCAGGCTGCACCAAGCCCCTTCGTTAACCCCTCAACCGGCACCGTCACTCACAGCGTCGCCTGCAACCCCATGAAGGACGAAATATGCACCAACGCACCCAAAGCGGACGATCATGTGACGGTTGCGGGAGGGGAAGGTGGCCCGCCTAAGCATAGGGATGGGAATGGGCATTAGAGATGTTTGTGTCTGTGTGAGGGGAAGGCGAGGTTGGGATGGCGGTAGGATGGCGATGGGTTGGTTTCGGTGGTTGGGAGTGTGGCTGGTCCGACGCCTCTGACATCTTGGATGTGTGTGTTGAATGAGTGTGTCTCTTGTGTTCACATGGGAGCTGGTTTTCCACAACAAATGTATTATTCTGTGTCAGGCACGCTTGTGAAAAGGCTCGCTCTGATCCAAGATTGGTGTTGAAACTTGTTGTTATTAGGGTCTTTTACCTCCTATACGTAATAGTCTGACGTGATCGAATCTGCCTACTCGATCGATTAGCTCCCAAAAATAAATGCTTGATGTTTCAGTCTCTGATTTAGTCAGCCGATACCTATCCTTACAGGCTCTGAGCCCGGAAATAAAACCTTTTTGGTCTCTATTTACCATCCATCGGACTGTGAGCGAAGTAGTATTCGCCAGCTGTCAGCAGGAGCTTAATATCTTGAGCATGCAGCTTGTGGTCTCGGACTCGGACCAGGTTGCTCGGCGGTCAATAACACGATATAGTTCTACCCTTGCGCGGAAGGGATTGAGATGACTAGTAACAGTTTTTTACTCATCAATAACTCATCTGAAGAGGCTCCTGGCACATCTAGCGTTGCGCAGCTCCAAGCACCCATAGCTGCATTGGAAAAGCTATAGGCTTTGACATTGACTGGATCCGCTTGGCTTGAAAAGATTACCGCCATTTGATGCGTGTTTGAAGCAATGCTTTGTGATCTTCTTGAAGGATGTCTCTCGTACATGGGGGCATGTCGTCCAATCTGGGACCTTTCGTCTCTACCATTCAGAGCCGCGTATACGTAAAACTTCCCCCACAAATGAGGGGAGGAATGAGAAGGATGCTTTAGCCCCGAACAGGCAAAAGATCCTCTCCGCCGGTCCCGGGGATACGCCCCACCCGGAGATAAGCCCCACATCCATGCAAGATGATGGTTGATACTATCTCCAATTTTCCCTCGATAACTCTTCACACGTTGAGAAAAGTACCAAAATAACACCACACCATCATGCCTGCCGGTACTGCTGGGAAGGTACGCCAAATCGTGCTATCTTGAGACACTGCTCCGTTTGCTGACTGCATTCTCTAGACTATCACATGCAAGGTATGCTAAGATTCTGAAGCATGGGTCGACAAGCCTAGAATGACTCCAAAAAGGCCGCAGTTGCTTGGGAAGCCGGGAAAGACCTTTCCATTGAAGATATAGAGGTCGAAGCGCCAAAAGCACACGAAGTCCGGATAGAGATCTACTACACTGGGGTCTGTCATACAGGTAGGTTCCGCAAGGCCGCGGAAGCAGGAGCAAGCCGCTAAGGGGGCGCAGATGCATACACGCTTTCAGGAAAGGATCCAGAGGGGGCATTCCCGATCGTACTTGGTCATGAGGGTGCCGGAATCGTGGAGTCGGTTGGTGAAGGTGTGACGAACGTGAAGCCTGGAGACAATGTCGTGGCACTCTAGTACGTCTCTCGTATTAAGGCGCAATATGGTAGAACTGAAGATCACCTTCTCCAGCACACCGGAATGCGGCGAGTGCAAGTTCTGCAAATCTGGCAAGACAAACCTCTGCGGCAAGATCAGAGCTACTCAAGGCAAAGGTGTCATGCCTGATGGTACTTCTCGATTTAAGTGCAAGGGTAAAGACTTGTTGCACTTTATGGGCACATCGACCTTCTCCCAATATACGGTGGTCGCAGATATATCCGTTGTGGCCATCACTTCCAAAGCGCCCATGGACCGAACTTGCCTCCTTGGCTGCGGAATCACCACGGGCTACGGCGCTGCGGTTGTCACCGCCGATGTAGAGAAAGGATCAAACGTTGCGGTGTTCGGTGCTGGTTGCGTTGGTTTGTCTGTCGTTCAGGGTGCGGTAAAGAATGGAGCTGGGAAAATCATAGTCGTTGATGTCAATGATGGTAAAGAGGCTTGGGGGAAGAAATTTGGGGCTACAGATTTTGTCAACCCCACCAAGCTGGGTAAACAAAGCATACAAGAGCACTTGGTCGAAATGACAGACGGTGGCTGTGACTACACGTTCGACTGCACCGGGAATGTGGGTGTAATGAGAGCAGCATTGGAAGCTTGTCATAAGGGTTGGGGACAAAGTATCGTCATTGGTGTCGCAGCCGCAGGGCAAGAGATCAGCACTCGACGTATGTGGGCTATCCCTCTCTCGAACATTGCTATGCTGACAATTTACTAGCGTTCCAATTGGTTACCGGACGTGTGTGGAAAGGCTGTGCTTTCGGTGGCATCAAAGGTCGCTCTCAGCTGCCAGACCTCGTGGATGACTACATGACCGGCAAGTTGAAAGTCGACGAGTTCATTACACATAGGCAGCCACTGAACCATATCAATACCGCATTTCAAGACATGAAAGCTGGCGACTGCATCAGATGCGTGGTAAATATGCGTAAAGCTTGAAGGATGGATAATCTTGGTTATGATCACAATTTCTTGTATATACATGCTACAATTTGAAATGATTTCAGAGACCAGTATCAGACATCTTCGACCCAGGCCATTCGTTGGAACTAGGCGGAATCCTTTTTGCCATGAAAACCCTCTCAGGAATCGAATGTGGCCTGTCAATCGAATCCCAAAGTCCCAAAGGGCTTCTCTCCTACCCAAATCTTGCACACATACCTTACGAGCTTTCCAGACCCCAATCCAGGCTCCCAATCCAACCATGACCTAATGCATGGTATGGATAAGGATGCATAAAGTAATCCCTTGGCGGCGACCTTCCCATCAATTCAGGTACTTAGATATCGGTACCTCGGCTGGCGGCGGATGCGTACATGCCAACACTGGTGCCTTCTTTAAGTAAGCGCTGACATCCTTCGATGCAAACCTACCGAGGTACACTCCTACAAGCTACAACGTTGTGTGCACGCCAGAGTAACATATCCATCAGCAAGAGCAAGAGCGTGTCGTCTCCGTTCCTCTCTCAGGTGCAGCACAGAACCATCACCATGTCCTCAGCAACCAGCTTCTACGATTTCAAGCCTCTCGACAGTAAGTCCCTTCCCCACTATACTACTCGCTCACTCCTCCTCCATGATCGTCTACCTAGCACTCACCCTTAGCATTCATTGCTCAGCGCTGGCTAATCTCCTTCCGCCTACAGAGAAAGGCGAACCCTACCCCCTCTCCAACCTCAGGGGCAAAGTCGTCCTCGTTGTGAACACAGCCTCCAAATGCGGGTTCACTCCTCAATTTGAAGGGCTTGAAAAGCTCTACAAGAAGCTCAAAGCCGATGGGCATACCGACGACTTCGAAATCTTGGGCGTGCCCTGTAATCAATTCATGCAGCAGGATCCTGTACGTGTACACCTCATCTCTCCGGAAGACAGCTGGATACGAATGAGGCGACTGGTGATGGCTGCGGCCATTCCAAGTCATAGACAAGGGCTTGGGCTGACTCGGCGTACATGCAGGGCGATAATGACACCATTCAATCCTTCTGCTTGAAAAATTACGGCGTCTCCTTCCCAGTGCTCGGTAAGACCGACGTCAACGGCGACAAGGCGGAGCCCGTCTACGAGTGGATGAAATCTTCAATCCCCGGGCTCCTTGGCATGAAGCGCATCAAGTGGAATTTCGAGAAATTTTTGATTGGCAAGGACGGCGTATGTCACTTGCACTCTTACTTCTGATGCTTGGTGGTTGATTATTTTCGCTGACAATGATTGCCCTTTACAGCTAGTGAAGCAGCGATGGGCAAGCACAACAAAGCCGGAGTCGCTCGAAGGACCGATCTTGGAGGCGTTGAAAGCATGAGGTGCTAAGTCGGAGCTCTGAGAATGAATGATACCATGAACGAAAATTGAATATGGGAAGTAACCGGTCAGATATGCCGAAGAAGAATCGCTATTTTTGTTCACCTTAATTTCCCCTAAGATATGAGCTTACGACAGAGTGGAGGAGTCTCTATGAGTGTTGATCTGACTAGAAATTATTCGCAAGACATGTATGTTCTCATTCATGAAGCACTTGCCTACAAGTACGAAGACCACGAGGACACGATGCCTTCACGATAGAAACAGCTTTGCGAAATTTATATCGATTTTAGGGTAAGTACATATCGCCAAAGAGAAAGCAACAACTCCCCTTGCAGCGCGATCCGCCTTCATCTCAAGGTCTAAACCTATTCTCGGGAAGCTGAGCACTACCCATACGGCGATACACAAACAGCTGCTGTGAGCTTCCAAGCTGGAGCTGTTGAGGAATGAAAATATTTACTCACAGAGGCATGATAAAACACGCTTACGTGATATGTTCAACGACCGTTGAAAGGCTAACTCAATTAAGTCCATTTACTCAACGACCTTGGGCTAACGGCTTGATAAATATCCCGACGATGCTAAAGCGTCTTCGCTGCGGGCTTTCGTCAACTACGGGGTGGACCCAGGAATGACGGTAAGAGGCATCAAATCGCCTTCTACGGCGCTGAGGAGGCTCTGTATTTATTACGGCCGAACACCTTGTGCATCTTGTAATACACTGGATCGATGCGAGTTGGGGCTCCTACCAAAAGCTTTCTCATCTTCTAAAAAACATTCAAGGAATATGGTCTCTACTCGAGTCTCAAGCTTATAATTCTTTTCACCATCCGCGAGTGGCAGTTTAGATTGTAGTGATCAAGATGGTCGTCTGTCCTTTTCAATTCTCGTCCGCTGGAGTGCTCGCCGCCTTCGGCCTGCGTGCGTACTGACGTTACATCTGATTGATACTGATAGGTAGAATGAAAGTCTTCACTTCTGCAAGTCGATCGCTGTATACCGTGCAATAAGGTTGAGTGTACGTGCGTCAATTTGCCAGTAGCTCGTAAAGGGTTTCATGCTGACGGTTTTTAGGGAAGTATTACAGCTACACCCCCTTTGCCTACCTGTACACCCCCCAATTGCCTACGCTTACCCCCACCTCCCAACCGGGTATGGCTTGGGGTTGTCGGGTAGCTACTCACTTGGCCTGGCCCGCCACGTAAGCCCGGAGCTGCCAGTGTCCTGAGGGCAAACTTGCCCCAACGTACCCAGGCTACTCGCGCACGAGACCCCTAAAATGGGTAACAATCGAACTACTTAATCTTCAACGGGCAAACCAACAGCCTCGTAGCTCAATCTCCACAGCTTTTCTTCCGCCTCCTCATCGTATGCGTGAGGTCCATAGCCCGGCCCACCTACCAATTCCGCCTCGGCCGCTGGCTTAGCTTCTCCCACATCTGATAGATAAATGCCGCCTTTGCCCTCTAAATGCGTGGCCACTGCAGCCCAGACTGTTGTAGCCGCTCCCTGAGCAACAGACTTTTCGACATCTTTAAGCGCCTCTGTCCCACCCAGCGCTGCAATATCCTCCGCAGTGGCATGCCTCAATTGTTCAGTTCCAAATATGGAGCCGGGATGAAGTGAGAGTCCGTGGAGGCCTTTCGCTCCATAATGACGCTCAATGCTATTTGCCATGTATATGTTTGCGGTCTTTGATTGTCCATATGCCGCCCACTTGTTATGGCCTTCCTTGGTAAAGTCCATGTCATGGAAGCGAATTGGCGAAATCCTATGTCCGGAACTGGCTACATTAACGACTCGGCTTTGGAAATGTGATGTGCTGGATTTGAGAAGTGTCGGTTTGAGAAGCTGGAAGAACAGGAAATGTCCGAAGTGGTTGGTTCCCATGGTCATTTCGAAGCCATCTGCGGTCATGGTCTCTGCGCATAGCGACAGACCGGCATTGTTGATCAACACGTTGAGTTTGTCGCTTCTGGAAAGAAATTCGGCAGCTGCGGATTTGACACTGGACAGGTTGCTAAGATCCATGAGAATTAGCTCGATGGAGCCTTTGCCTTGATTTGTCTTCAGGATATCCCGGATAACGGCTTCACCCTTCTCCTTGTTGCGTACGGTCAGGAAGAGCTTCGCTCCGGTAGCGTGAAGGCCCCTGGCTGTCTCAATACCCAGTCCAGCAGTGCATCCGGTGATAATCATGACCATGTCGCTCAATTTGCAAGATAGATCGTCGTCTTCGATGGTTTGCAGTGCGGTTGGGCGAGCATCTCCGGGGCCTTGTGGGTTTTCATGCTGCTTGGCGTACGGCTGATAATGAGTTGTTGGTGCACCCATGGTGGTGAACAGGAATATCTTCGTACGAGGCAAATTGAAGTAGTGTCGAGGATGATGTATGTCAGACGATCAGGACTATCTCTGTATTAGGCAGATTTTAGTAACGGGAAGAATGATGTTTGTGTGACTGGGTGTCATGTAGTAAGGTGGACATTGAAGCTTATTATATATGTACTCAACCAACGCACAAAGGATTCGGGGATATCGTAACGATCATCCGCAAAAACCGGGGGCCGGCTCGGATACTCCGAGTACCCTGGAGCGGTGAGTGACAATATCCGCTTAAAGGAATAAATTAATAAGTTTAAGGAGCTTATTCATTGACTAAGCTTTTAAGTACTCAATAAGTAGTAAGTATCATAGTATAAATTATAGAATATATTCTTATATATGATCTTATATATGATCTTCCACGGGTAGAACTATGTTACTTAATCGGGTTTTGACTAAGTGGAGACAGTGTTCTATCTCTTGAAATAGAACATCCTAAGATTCTCTGATATCAAAGTCTTGATGTCTAGAAAATGTATCACATAAGTTCTCTGGGGATCTGGACCTATGCAGATACTGGACTCAAGGCTCGGTGGATTCCCAAGTCACGATGATAACAGGAAGTTGGTCCGTTGTGGTACGCTCAATTGTACAACGTAATAGGGACATGGCGTGATCTGATCCTCTTCGATGCAAAGTAGAGTTGCTATCGATGGGCTCTTGGGCGTCGAATTACTTCATCCCCTACAGTCAATTAGTTCCTATCATCATCCCTGATCTCGGTTTTCCTTTTGATATCGCTGGGGTCTGAGCTGTGTAAAAGCTACACCATGAACATGTTGCCTCACGATTCGGTGTATCAGCGGTATGAGACTAGTAGTATTTGTTTCTCGGCGTGGACTCACGACTGTTCGTTCTACTTGTAGAGTGGATATATTGTATTGAGCAATAGAGCTAGCCATTCATAGCAAGTAAGAAAAAGGACTTACCAACTTTTGTCGATGAAGCACATCTGATCGTCTAAAAAGGATAGATTGATCAAGACCTATACTTGATGAATCAGGCTTGATACGACCGCAAAGGTATAAGACTAGATGAACGATCGAGAAGCCGACTCTTCATTGTAGCAAGTGACTCACATACTATTCCATGGTGTAGTCCCGCTACATCTTCAGACAGGGTTGCCCTTCGCTATCTCGAAAACTTGTCCACCATCCCTGATGCTTCGATCGTGCTTGAATCCCTACCATTATGAGCGTTTCTGGCATGAGGCTCGCCCCATTGATCAGTCTCGGTATAACCGTCGTCCTGAGTCAACTGGCCCTCACCACAAACCAAGAATTCCCCTTGCTCTGCATTCGCAAAAGAATGAGGCCGCATATATGGCTCCCAATACCCTATCGCCTCCAGTCCCAGTATTTGCCCCGCACGCCTATGCACAGCGCTAATCCGAGCGCAAAAGTTCTCCCCGTGGGCCTCCTCACCGCCTATAGATAGCCAGTGTCGAGGGCACATCACGTGCTCATAGGCATGGCACATCTCGTGTAGAAGCGTGGAGAACATGGCTCGAAACCATAACAGCGATCTGTCGTCATTCAGTAACGTATCCGTATTCAGTATGATGCAACAGTGACCCCTCTCGAAGATTCGTGGATGTTCCGTGAGCCCGAAGGATTCTTGCACCCTTAAGACCCTATAGCGCGTGGACTTTGCACAAGAGATCCATTTGACACGTACATTACCTCGAAGCTTACCACCGAAGAAGACAAGATCAAGGTCCGCGAAACACTTGATCGCGATATCGGGACCCCACTCCCAGCCGCCTTCGACATTCTTGATCAAGTCCAGGAGTCTGTCAATAGCAGCTTGCTCTTCGCTTGGGACTTGCCTCTTCAGGTCATTGTGACACATCAACTGAGTCGTTGCCTGGATCCGGGTCACGAACGGACCTTTGCTGCGTGAGCGGAGTCTAGACGCCTGATGGAAGTCTAACTCAGCTTGAGTGCTGGAATATATTGTTCCTCGATCTTCGCGGCAAGGCTGTAGGGCTTCCGCTCGTATGTTGCTGTTTGAGGTCATGATTTATTGCGTGGGTATTCAGACCGACTCGATAGAGCACTCTACCGGGTTCTTGTGAATAGGAAAGGAGAGAATCGACCACAAGAGCTCTCCCTACCTCACTCGCTACTTACAAATATAAGGCGGAAGAACGAGTATTGTAGGAATGGGTGTTGGAACATAATTCTTTGTCAGGCGAAAGACAATGGCATTGACCAGTACAATAAGGTGACGTGAGGAGTAATAGAGAACAAAGATTACCACTACCAGCGAAAGCCATCAGATTGAACGTGCTCGGCCGCCGTGCTCGAGGTTTCTCGTACGGCGTCAACGGTGGCAGGCTTACCGTCGTTCTATAGGTACGTATGGGCATGGAGCAGGCTCAAGCCTGGGTTCATGCGTACTTCGCCTGGCTAGGCAGCAGTAATTACAGGCTCTATACATCCTGAAGTGTCCAATAATCTCGGTCGTGCGTTGCTGTAGGGTAGTTGTATCCATGGCTCCTTAGATACCATTGGTAGCGGTGAGAATTCACCTCAAGCCATCACTGTAAAGTATCTGCAACTAAAACACACAGCCCGTCCTTCCGTTGGTTGAGCTAGTCAGATAGGTCGTAACTTGAGTCCCAAACACCATTGTATGCAAATTCGCAGCCAGGATGTTCGCACCGTAGGCCACAGCGTCAGAGCGCGCCATCACACCTTAGTCGCTAGTGCCTTGAGAGAAGAAGAAACCGTGGAACTCGCCGTCATTGATAATTGCCTGCTGCGCCGGAAAAGTCAAGCCACCCGTACTTCGGGATTTCTTCTGCGCTCTTCTTACGATTAACAGGAAATTGCTGTTTTTATATCATTGGCACAAAGGGTCGCAGATTTGCATGTTGTTGAAATACCACTGTCCCGCCAGTAGCTACCCTCAAATATTTTGCCCGAGCTGAGTTCGTGAACTTGGATGTTTGCGGCTCAAGGTGGGACAGAATGGCCTCACCAAGCCCAAGCCCAAGATACGTCGCTTCTCCGGAGAGTCGGGCATAGTGAGATTCATGGACGCCTGTGCCTGGACCGGTCTGCTGTAATTCGCCCATGACGCATCCTACCATGCTTATGGTGCCTGCGAGGGATTCCATTGCTATCAAGCATGTTGCGTCGCTGATTGCGTTTTTTAGGAATCCAATAATTCGAAGAGGTCCACCTGGTGCTTCAAAATTTTTACCAATGGGGCTGTCAGCCCAGCCAACGGCGCTTGTGTAGTTGTTAGTGTTCTCAAAGTAAAGTATGTTTCCAGCTCAGACTCTATTCCTCGTATCGTGGTCATTGCAAACGTCTACAGCCCTTGACCAGTATGGTCAAGGTGGGGAGTGGTACGAGAAGAGATTCAAACGCCGCTCCCAATGCGTCATACACTGGCCTGATTAGCATTTTGATTATATCCATGAGTGTCCAAGCAGAGGGAAAACAACAGCTGGCACAGCCAAGAAAATAGAGAGAGATTGAGCGCCAGGTATTAAAAATGATCTCCGTATAAGATGCGGTCGAAGGCATCGCGAACGATTGCGTTCGCAAGTTACAAGCTGAACATTTACCTTAGCGGCCAGCAGTGGGTTGCTCGGACGGTTTACAGGCGGTAGCAGACAGTCAACGGTTTTAGTACGGTAATTTGACTGATTAACGTTATAAACTTTTAGCGTTTAAGATCCTAGAGGTATTATATACTAGCCGTATAATTACGGTCTATAATACTCCGTATCTAGTAGGCTAACGTACCTAGTCTTGTACCGTACGTAGAGCTAATGGCTGCCAAGGCTGCCAAGCCTACTGCTCGGGAGTATGAGGTTGCCTATCCTTTCAACGTTCCGCGAAATCTAACCTCAAATTCGGGCGATTCAGCTGAATTTCATGCGGGGTACCAAAGGCCTAGGCGACATAGGGCGTGGGCGACGTAGGGTACGGTAGGGAGGCTCCATGCGACGGTATAATAAAGCGGGGTTTTAAATACCGCGCTAATATTTAAAGTTCAGGTAGTACTATAAAGGAGCTTTTACGTATTTATTTTATAAACTAATAATTTAAATAACCGTATCTATTAGGGGACTATGTTAAGGCGATATAAACTTAGGCACACGTAACCATGACAAAACTGTATTGCCACGGTATTGTTACGGTACAAACAACCCACCTTTGGCCGCTAAGGTATTGGGTGCCAAGGATTTAGCCTTGGCCCGCCAAGATTCAAGCTCCGGCTGAACTTCGGCGAGCTTAGCTAGCCTGAACATGCTGAAAGCCGCAAGTCGCCCGATCGTCACCAAATCTCTGACAAACCATCGCCTTTTAGAAGCCTTATCACGACAATAATTGATGACCTATCCCACAAGGAATGCAGCCACGGTGTGATCGGATCTCTTAGCTGCCTGAATATCCCGTTCTTCTCAATTGTTGCCTAATCATTCGCAATCCTGGTTGATGTGCGGCGTCAAGATGGTCGCCTGTCATTGGCACAGCTCGCCAATTGCTGAAGCTAATTCCGGAACTGATGTTTCCAGCCTTTCACAGAGGAGGCTATGCTCTCCTTGCACGATTGACAGAAAATGGTGCCAAAACAATCTTTGTTTCACAGGGTTTGCGCAAGACAATGATTGGTCACAAGGGAGCAAATGCCTCAAGGTATGATTGCTCCCAGCAGTTTCTGCAGGAGATTGCTTCAACTGGCCCTCGAACGCCTCGTTAAGTGTGTCATTATCCATGCGAAAGGCCTCTTTGCATGCCCTCCTTCGCTAATGCGCCTCGCGCTCGACTTTCAGGTTATACCTCATTAGGCGGTGGGAATGTTCTCAGCTAGGGCTGAGCGCATCACATCAGTGGCAAGCTTTCCCCTCTCCAGTCTAGTCCTACCATTTCTCCGCTTCCCTGTTTATCTTAGCGTGGGGTTTTCAATTAAGGGTCGAGTCCTGTTCCCCCAGTTCTTTTCGTTCCGCTGAAAGTCTGGTTCCAGTCTGTTCGCAGATGACATCTCCACTTGAATTTTCGATTCCTTCATTACGATGTTCTCATCTAGCAGACCGCCAATAACCCAAAATCAGATACCGACAGTCAAAAAGCTTTGCGAAGACCTGGGCTTCGGCCACCCGTTCGACAGGCCGGAGTCATACCTTAAAGAATCGACGCAAAGTTGGCGTAAACAATACAAGACCAGAGAAGGGGTCCTTGGGAGAAGTCTGGTTGAATGGCGGCAACAGAAAACGCAGATCGACTTGAAATCCATGACTATTGATTTTCTGGAGAAGGGAGGATATGGAGTGAAGCATTGGCCAGCCAATAGCGTCGGGATCCTAGAATATCCAAAAGATAGGCATCGGTATGTACAAACCCAAATACGATGCTGTCATGCACATGGTAATGGACGCTGAACCCCTGCAGAATCATTGAATTGTTGGTGCAGCTTTTCTGGAAGGAGAACAACAACGAAGCCCATAATGCAAAACATCCTGATAGAGGCCGACGAGTACGAGAGAGCATTGAGAGTGATCAGAGTTCCACGACTCTAACCAGTCCTACCATACCCGAGTATCCACGATCAAAACATCCTTCTGCCCAAGCTCCACGGCAGTCTGGACCAAAGCCTGCCTATCCAGGGTAAGTTTGTTGTTAGTGTCGTGGCTCTTCACGTTCAAGACTGATCTCAAATGCCAGAATCGGTGTCGGTTCCATCCCGAAGGGCCCTTTCATTAATGCTTTGCGTCGGCCAGACCTAATTCTCAATAAGGAAAACTCACCCGAACGCCAACATGCCGCCTCACCTACTCAATCAAGTGGCTCTTTATTTGTGCCGTCAACCGCAGACACAGAAGAGGCCTCAACAGCGCTGCAAAGTTCCCTCCCAACTCTCATTGGTAGCTTATCAGAATCTGTCGACCCAACCATTCCAGATGATGTTTATGATTGGTGCGACGACGATTTGAAACGATCGGCTAAGGACATAGCGAGCAAGGTGAATTACCACTGTGAAAAACCCACACTGGAGATTTGGCTGACAAGACATTGTAGCGAATCACATCAAGTTTCAGACATCCTTGGAAATGTAGCGAAGATGGCGGAACAGCCACGGGTGTTGCGCCTGTAGCTAACATGCGTACATCACCGGCGGCCCCCAAAAGAACGCCCAGGAAAACACGGGCAGAACGAACCACGCCGCCTAGCAAGCCTGCTGGTGCCCAAGCCTTACATGGGAGGTCTCCCACTGAATCAAGCAGACGCAGAAGGAGAGACGCAGACGTTGATGACGAAGACACGGAATATATACCGCTACCGCGCTCTAAGCGTCCCAAAGCTACCTCAATTGCCTCGGACGACGCACCTAACGCCCTTGAGCCGCACCCCCCAGCGCCCGAGACCGAGGCCTCGCCTCCCCGGACCTCTCCACCAGCTGCAGACGAAGAGTGTCCTATCTGCTTTACCGTCCTATCGCACATAGCAGACGGAAGTATCGCCGCTAGAGAATCACATGTCGACACATGCATCAACTTCAAGCTCTCTAGCTCGCCTTCAGCTCCGGCCCCTGAGGCTCGGAGGAGCAATCCTGTATTACCGAATAGGCCAAGAGGCAAGCGTCCGATGCCGGCTGCTCTCGTAGCACCCATCGTCGATAACGGACTCTCTGTTCCCGAATCACCTCTGGTGGATGCGGGACATGAGGACCTGATCGACAACGCACAAGATTATCTGAGGAGATCGTCAGCTGAGCCTTCACACGAACTCCCTCAACCCTTACCAGATCAAGATATAAATCACGCCGAGCGATCCTTACCTTCCCCTGCCTCAAATCCCGCACTTCCAGACACTACCACCCCAGAACCTCCCACTTCATTCGAAAACCCAAACGAGCCGCGAACTTCAACGCAAGCGCTTCCTCCTCCAGTCCCAAAGCCAGAAATAAATTACTACATAATCCCCTCACGAACCCCCCGCCTCACCAAAATCCACTGGCCAGAAGGCTCCCTAGCCGACAAACCCCTCGACGCCATCTTCGCCGAAGTATCAGCAATCGCATCCAAGAAAGATGTTCAGCGCATAGCTTTCAAGCTCACCACTTCGTCAAGCGAGACACAATACACCATCACGAGAGCCGATGGGAAGATTTTTGAGATTATGAAGAAGGCGTTTTCGAAGGATGTTAATAGGGATTTGGGTAGGGGAAATGGGGAGTTTGATATTGAGTTGGAGTTGGATCCTGGGAAAGGCGGGGTTTTGGGTGAGGCGGAGGGGTGTGGTGTTGATTTTGGGTTTTCGTTTTGAGGTAATTTGGGGTGTGTTGCAATGGGTGTAAGATTAGAGCGCTCGGGGCAATTGCAACTTCTAGCAGCCAGATAATGATAATGTTTTCACGATATAAATGGTTGAAAATCTTCCCCGTGTGAAGTACAAACGTCAGCTAAGCGCAATAAAAGGACCGATGAAAACCGTTGTGGGAAACGTGCCCGGAGATTCGATGAGAAGGGTCTGGGCGCAAGTCTTTGTGGGTGCCATGTTCCACACTAATCGTTCATTTTCGGCGTTCGGATAAGTATGACTTGTAGGATGAGGATCGTTTCTCATTGTATTCCATGGGACATCGTTCTAATTCTGACTCCGGTCACCGCTCCACCACGATGGATAAGATTGTATGATATAAAATCGTTGCGGGGGTTGTGGGTGGTGCGGTAGGAATAAAGATTGACTTGGAAATGAATGTTGAATGATATACAAAACGCGTCTTCTCCGAGTCACGAGGCGAAGGGGAACGATTGGATGGGCTTGTGAGGTGAGGGTTGGAAGTGCAGTATTGTTTTTCGTTGTTGCTTCCTACAGACGCCAGCCTTGAATTTGTATTCTATTAGAATATTGGTATATGGGAAGGGTGGTGAGTGTATGTATACAGAAGCAAGTGGGACTGTCGATTTTACGCCCAAGAGACGAAGATGCAATGGTTGCTACGGAAGAGATTTAGGATAGCTTGAAGCTTTTTGATTTAGGGTATAGCTTAGTTATACCGTCAACTGTAGTTGGGCTTGCTTCTGGATTTGTGAGGCTGTTTGCGCTGATGTTCATGGTTGTGATAGCTCTGGAAAATGGTGGTTGAGTGATGTGTATGCGATTGGATCGGTATTGGAAGATTATTATCCTGTTGAGTTGGAGACTTCTGCCAAGGACACGTGTGCACTTGGGTATGGTGATGGATCTTCGGAGCTTTTGAGAAGAGGGGACGAGTGTACGATTGAGCTGGAAAGTTGGATGGAGAAGGAGTGGATAGTTGAAGCTAGCGAGGATGAATCTGTTTTTGTGGAACAAACCATCCATGAGTGGGGCCGTGGTTGTTGCAATGGTTGCAGATCGTAGATAGACCGTAATATATAAACGTTGCAGCATAAATCCTTTCATAAATCACACCACCTCCTCACATCGTCCATCAGGGCGTTCGACTGGTAGGAGGGCAAATCTCTCTCAAGATCAAATTATATAGCGGATCCTATACGCTGAGCACCAAATCCATCAACCCGTAATCGTCCATACCCAACAATCATTCCCAACAGGTGCACGTCTTGCTATGTATCACAACAACAGAGCCGATGACGAAAATACCCGCACCGAGGATATACTGCCCTAGAGAGAACCCACCAGAAATGTCGTTCTGTTTTGTTGATCGCCAAATCGCCGGCGCAAGGCTACCTATGATGGTGATGAAGCCCAACGCCATCAAGACGTGGCAGGGTTGGATATACCTGTACAACCGCATTGATCTGCGTGTGAATAATGCGGTTTTCAGCTGAGTACAAGGCACCGGTGCTGGCAGGGTAGTCGAATAGGCATTTGGGGGATATGCCATGAATGCGGAGAAGCTTTTTGGTGACAAGCCGAGATCTTTGGTATGGACAGAGATACATTGTTTGCTGCGCTCGAGATCCTTCAGATTTCTAGGAACTGGCGACAATGGTCTAATGTTGGTAGAAATATCGTCTTTGCCGTACTCAAGATCCTTGGATTTTACGGCAGCTGGCAACAATGGATGCTGGTCTGTGTTTTCAAGTCGAGCTGCATGCAGACGTCGCTCTCTGATGCGAGATGTTCGGGGCTTCTGCGACTTGGCAGGGCATCTGCGGTCTGTTTCAGAATTTACTAACGTGCGTGCTTCCACGCGATCAATTTTTCGACTTGACGGTTCATCCTCGTCTATGGCCTTTCGATATCGTCCAAAAGCTTCCAGACATTCAGTCCAAGATCTCTCAAAAGCTGATAGTCTTTCAGAGAATTGCGCGGCAATTTTCTTCAAGGCTAGGCACTCAGCACCATGATCAAATGCTAGAGAGATATCATGGTGTTCGTGAAGCAGTTGATTGAGCGTTGCTACCGAGAACTGCCACGGATCGTTCCTCAGATTGGTCCTCGTTCGAATTTTAACCGCATTCCTTGTTTCTTTCTCAGTGTTCGTTGGCCGGCCATCTTGTCCAAGGAATTGGATGATAGTGAAGGCTAGCACCACTCCTAGATGCCCAAAATTGCTCGCAATGCTGGGCTCGCACGCTGGAGAAGTCTTTTGACTGCCTGAAATTGGCTTCGAGATTGATGTATTGGCGAGATATTGGGTATCCACCAACAAGGCGTGACGGTCGTAGTGTGGTTTCTCTTGGAGTCCGTTTAATAGAAGACTTCTGCTGTCTTTTACATCCAAAGTTTCTGAAAAGAATTTCTTGGTGGTCGCGTCATACTCTGGGTTACCGATATCAACACATCTTGCCTCTACCGGCTCTAGCCCGGCATAGATAGTTTTGTCCTCTGACACAAGTGCCTCGTGAGACACTGGCATTCTTTCCGGCTGAAGAAGCATATCTAGCTCGACACAAGGCTCCGCGTCGGCCTCCGCCTGACGATCTTTAGAAGGTTCAATAAGGCAGTAGTGGTCAGAGTTGCAAGGACCAGGTACAAAATTCTCAAAAAGCTCCATACTTGGTAAGGCTAAGGCTGGGTATTGAACATTGATCGGATCCGAATGGCCACCCAAACGATGAGTTCCCCCAAACCTATCATTTCCTCGGTGTTGAGTACCAAATGCATGGGCCGTCACGTCGCGCTGACAAAGATGGTCATGACCGATTTTCTTCCTATGCTCAACGGGAGCCATCTTGTCATAGGCATCCCAGAAGATATAGTCTACGTCGGATTCGAGATGTTTCGACACCGCCAGACTATTCCTCCTTGCGGGAAAAGAGGAGCGCTCCAAGCGCAGAGTTGATTGAAGACACGGATACGGGGGCAATTCCCCCAGACGATGTTTGACAGACCTACTGTGCGAGCCTTCAATGGGTTCTGGGGGATAGAGCCACATATCTCCCATGAAAGGAGACCTCGTTCCCTGCAACGGTTGTTGGGGTGCTGTTATCTTAAGCACTAGAAAATGGGATGCAATCGTTTATCTCAAGCGTAAGACGAGGGCAAGGCTATGAAGCTTCAACGGCGATGTGTCGCACGCGAAGGTGAGAAAAGTTGGGCAGAGCCAAGTTTCATTCAGCTGCGCCCACCGCCTGTTATGCAGGGGACTTCCTACGTCGGAGCATACTTGGTTCTGATTGGCTTGCGGAACGAGTTAGGGTTAGCCCCTCCAAGGTCGACTATTTTCGTCAGCAGCCACGAAACCAATCTGAATCAAGACCTAGAAACAAACAAGGCCCTAAACTCCAAGCGACTTCTTAACCCCCCAAGCTGCAGGAGGGAGTACCCACTGACTCTATCGCCGCTGTTTATTGTTGAAGTACCAAACCTGGTATTAACAAGGGTAGTATTGTGATTACACCCCCTTTGCCTACAATTACACCCCCAATCGCCTACGCTTACACCCCCTTCCCAACCGAGTATGGCTTGGGGTCGTCGGGTAGCCTCTCACCTGGCCTCTCACCTGGCCTAGCCCCCCGGGTTAGCCTGGGGCTGCCAGTGTCCCAAGGGCCAACTTACCCCTACGTACCCAAGCTACTTGCGCACAAGACCCCTGGATGTTAGGGCGCTCAGCGCTCCCTTAGCAGGCGCTAGGCTTTGCCTATGGTGGCTCTTCGGGGCCCCGGCTAGGACTCCTTACGCCTATGGCACAGTAGACCCTCGGGCTACCGGGGCCATCAGTGCACTATCCGGGGCTGCTCGGATGGGTGTTCCGGCTTGCCGCTTGGGGGGTGTAAGCGTAGGCGATTGGGGGTGTAATTGTAGGCAAAGGGGGTGTAATCACAATACCTCCCATTAACAATAGTGAAACACGTGAATCGGAAAGAGTTCCTAGAGGATCATCAGTCTATTAAGTATAGACCATAAGAAGCGGCCGATTTGCACTCGCAGGGGACTTATTCTCTCGAATTTATGAGAGCGATCAGTATCTTACGCCTTTGTCTGAGGACGGGAATGGGGTCCATCATCATAAGGCGACTCATGTTGTAGTAGGTGTCATATAATGTACTATGTCACTGTCTCGAACGACATGTAAGCTATGTAAGTATCCAACAAGAGAACGATTGATAGGCGAAAATGTCTAGTCAAACTCCGGAAAACATCGGCTGTGGCCGGAAACCCAGGTAACGATGGTGGGCGTGAGCCCGTCTAGTCTTTCCAAAACACCCTCAACGCCTGCCGAGGACCAAAAGTGAACCAGGGTTGGCAATTTCGGCCTCTGTCCAATATAGATCCGTACCCTCCAAAAGAGCCCATATCTTCGAGGGCTTCCAAAGCACAATACAAAGTTTCAACTGCAAAAACGACGTATGTGAGTGTTTCTCACCAATGACACAACCCACCCTCTGAGTCGTCCAGACTCCATGTTCCAGCCAGGCCAGTTATCTCCATGACGCCGTCTGAATGCTCGCCGAGCTTTCCAAGAGCGCCCACATTTGGTGATCCAATCGTCCGGCCAGAGGTATTACTCAACACACGCCTAGCCCAAGCGTCAATTGCGGGTTCGCCCGTCTCATCTCTTGCTTGCTTCAAAAAAGGAATCAGAGCCGTTCCACCGGTCCCCTTGAGAGGCTTGTTTTTGCTACCGGGCCTGTCGCCCTTCTTGGAATCTCTGCTGACAGGATTGGCCAAGTTGAGAGGCTGCATCTGATTGTTAGGCGCATTCCGGGGTGACAAAGACCGCTGATGTGACCGTGACTCTCGCGATTTAATGATGATATAGCGTGATACCAGCTGAATATGTTTGTCTCTTAGCGAGCGCAGCATAGCTAGGCAAGCGTCGAAAGCTGTCGTTAACTTTACATCAAATTTGTGGGCTTCGACATATTCGTGAACATTGGCCACGGAAGCAACATCTTGCAAAAATCGTCGATGTGGACCGGGCATGTATGACCGCATGTCGTGGATGAAGTTCTGGCGGGGAGGGCGTGGTGTAGGACCCTCTGCCTCACTTTCCGTGGAACTATCTGATAGCTTTTGAGACCCTGTCGGGCGATGCTCGACGCCAAGGACGATATCGAAGAATTGGATCAGAGATGACTGCGCGTTGCTTCCACCTCCGTACGTGACGTAGGATTCGTCTCCCCGACCGGTGTCGAAGACCACACCATTGGGTAGACCCGCTTCGGCCATGTTCTTGCTACCTGCAAGGAAAGGACGAATGCGGTGATAAAATACATGTGGGTCACAATTTTCGTACATTCTTTGGAGCAGTGTTCCCAACTCGTCTAGCCTTTCTGCGACGGCTTGAAGGCATACTGTCACTCTATGGCTGTCGTTGGCCCGAGCAGCTGCCATTGCGTCCAGCATCCATGATATAATGGGTCCACCTCTTGCTTCAATGGCTACTGATACTAAGTAGAACCATGACTCGTCTAATGAGCCTGTAAATGTGGCCAGTGTAGAAAGGTTTTCGAGGTTGTCGATAGGCTCGTCAGGGAAGATGGGCTTGAAGTTCCAGAGGCATACGCCAGCATATGTAGCGACCGTGGGTAGTTCAAGGTATTTGCATATTTGTGTAAACGGAATAGATATCGTAGGTGGTACCCTCTGGCAGATACGATTAGCCAAGATGTGACATGGTCCCATGGCATACACACTTCTTCCGGCTTGTCTCCTCCCCATATGTACGCATGTGTCATGAACGAAAGGAGCATGTATGCCCTGCGCCACTCGGGCATAGTCCGTAACCTTGATGCCGTGACGATTGGTAGGGTATCAACTCTTCTCTTCAGTCGCTTACTTAGAAGCAATGCCTGCAAGTTGGCCACTACCGTCTCCCATTCTTTGTAGTATGGGTCCGGCAGAACATCAAGCGGGGCCTCGTCGGACAAGAAGCCATATTTCTCCGATATGCCGTAGTCTTCGGGGAACGGGAGTGGTGGAATCATCTCTAGGGCAACGTTCTCCAGTGGTGCACCAACGAGGGCGTGGCTCCGCTTGGTGAGGTCCCCTTGGACGAATGTTATTGATCAAGGGCTAGTTCTTAGTAGTCTGAAAGCGTTATAATATTTGTGGTGGGCCTATGATTTAAGGTGGCAATGAATTGGGGTCTTTGGTAGTCAGCTGCTTGAAGAGGCGCGCTTCACGAAGTTGGAAGAGGAGCGAGATGAAGGTAGAAGGTAGCAGAGCTATCAGATGGTAAAGATTGGAACAGAGTGGTGTCAAACTAGAACCAGATCTATGACATTATTCAGCTTTTTAGCTTACGAATTTGGAGGGGAGGGAGACAAGGCACGAGACCCGGAGAAAGAACAACAAAGCGCAGAGCGCCCTGGATGGCGGTACAGAGAACAGCAAATCCGAGGCTGCCAATCCTCTAGAAAGGAAAATCATATGCTAGTAGAGATCCCGGAGGACTGGAGGACTGCAGTTGAGAGTGTGCCGAAGCCCCCGACTTCGGACGGATACCAAGGCTTTGGCTGCCTAATCTTTCCGAGTTGCAAACGAGTGTCGTGATCCATATATTGATGGTCTTTGGACGGGCCAAACACCTCTGTGACGAGTCATAACGTCATGCATCTGATAGAGCTATTGACACATTGAGATGTCGTCGCCTGAGGACAAATCTATCCGCCGCTGATTGCTGTGTCTTGCATGGAGGGGCAGTTTGGCATCAGCCACTCAGCCACACAGCCCTGTGAGGAAGATCTGCCCCACTCTCACTGGATGTCCTCCAAGCCTTTCGTTCGAAGCAGTCGATATACCAGGCACAATAGCAGTGGACGTGATTCAGTATTCAAAGTTTACGCTTTTAATATTGTATTCAGGTTCTTCGTGAACCTGAATACATCATTTTGGCTTCAGAGCGGGACTCTGGTTCGCGAAATAGAGCTGTTCATCGTCCCCTTTCTGCCATCTACGCGTGTCCTTCAGCACCAACATACTGGACGATGCTTTACTCAAGCCCGAACGTATTCCTCTTCCTCATAAGGAGTTCCACAAGCTGGCCGCTCAGACTGGATTGTCTCGAGTCAACTCGGAGCCGGAAAGTGGATGGACGCAAGACACAGCACTTGTCGAGGTTGACACCAAAAATTGTACGATGTGGTAGTTTTGTATGTATCCCTAGCACGCTTCGAACTCCACGCAATGCACGTTAGTCATCAAATCATGGCATGACTCTCAATTGGCCCTCAGTGTTGGCTCCACTCTATGCTGTCAAGAGCAATGCCCTCTTGAACCAGCTCCCAAAGAGGACTAAGCTCTCTCAAGAAGGAGACCCTTTCCGTAACTGCTTTGAGCACATAGTCGATCTCGCTCTCCGTGGTGAATCTTCCAATGCCAAATCGGATACTGCTATGAGCACTTTCATCGCTGTTTCCTAGCGCTCGGAGCACGTAGCTAGGCTCGAGAGATGCCGAAGTACAGGCACTGCCTGATGACAAGGCAATGTCTTTCAAGGCCATGAGTAAGGACTCGCCCTCGACGTACGCGAAAGAGACGTTGACACAACCTGGGTAGAAGTGTGCTGGGTCACCGTTTTGTGATGTGTGCTCCATAGATAGTAGCCCTTTGAGAAGACGATCCGAGAGTCTCTTGATCCGGGCAGAGTCGTACTAGAAGGTGTTCTCAGCGACACTGATAGCGAATGAGGTTATGATATGCAACTTACTGCCATTTCTTCCTTTGCAACTCTACAGGCCTCTCCGAAGCCGACAACCAATGCTGGTGCAAGCGTGCCACTTCGCAGCCCTCTCTCTTGACCTCCACCACTCACGATCGGCTGAATCCTGACTCTGGGTCGTCTTCGCACGTAGCAAGCGCCGATACCTTTGGGTCCGTATAGTTTGTGAGCCGAAATTGACATCAGATCCACGTTCCATGCATCGACGCTGATGGGCATCTTTCCCACAGCCTGTGCACCGTCGGTGTGAAAGAAGGTCTTCTTAGCTCTGCAAA
>JAABUK010004476.1_pt1 | contig 22657 bp, 32 predicted proteins | sample 5559141 | NCBI WGS metagenome assembly JAABUK01 (sample SAMN10711869, study PRJNA513367) | rock metagenome | isolation source: Antarctica rocks | place: Antarctica: Victoria Land, Pudding Butte nord | collected 2016-01-03
CAGGAGACATACCACTGCAGCTACGGTCCACAGGACAACAGAAGCTGTGTGCCAGAAGCGCTGACACAAAAGCAGCCTTCACAGGGCAGCAGGGTCAGCGAAACAGCCAGAGGCGAGTCACGCAAGCGCGGCTGTCTGTCCCAGTTCACAGCCAGCAGACTTTACTTGTACCCAGACGTCATGCGCCTTTCCATCCGGCATTCTGACCACACAGATGCACATGGCAATGCTGTTCATGGCTGTGGTAACCAAAAACAATATCTGCATAGGATGAACTCCACTCCGGTGGTAGGCACTGGTTCCATTGGCGTTCGCCGCTGTCGCAAACTGCTTACAGTGGCTAAGACACTTCCCACCGTGAATAAAGTCTCTTGAACTATATAACGTTCCGGCAGTTGTGTAACAAAATGCCATGAACCAAGCGAGCGAAGCCGATCAAAGTATCAAGGTAGGTAGTACGCCAAGCATTGGTGAGGGAGAACTCGTCGTACACGCGCCGCCCGCCTGCCTGATGCTTGTGATGTGCTGGCTCTGCTGGTCACACGCGCTACGTGTGGACTAAAACTGACTGAAATTGCTTTCTTTATCAGGTCGTACAAGAGTGCGTCGGACTCAGAGCTCGAAAGAGAGTGTTTTGCCAAGCCCTGTCAAATGCTCTTGCCGGAAGAGTACTGCTTTTGCTGGCGTTGGTTAACCCTGTTGCAATTGCACAGCTGCTTCAGCCTTGCACTTTGCAACACGCAGATTATGTGCTGGTCAAGGTAGACTCTTCCTGATCAGGGCCCAGTCTGCTGACCAAAGCTTTGCCTGGGTGCAAGCTCTGATTGGCATGGTGGCACTGCAGCTGCTGGATGGACGTCATCACCTGCTGAGGGTGCGCAGAATCTCTGTTGAGCACAAAGGATTGCTGCAGCAAGCACTGGTGAGGTTTGCTTGCACTAACCAAAGTGTCTTACTGAATATCAAGCTTCAGTGATCACTTGTCAAGCTGTCTCCTGATCTGCTGCTGCAGAGCAACCTCAGCTTTTGACCAGCATTGTCCCTTTTATGCTAGTTCCTGACATCAAGTGTATGTATTGCTCAGGGTCATCAAGGCGCTGTTGATAGGTCTGACAAAGAGCTGCGAGGCTTCAAGCTTTTCTTAACACTAAGACTATACATCTACACTCCAGCAACAGGCATTTTTGATTCAGTGCCTAGAATGTCGCACCACCTGCCTGGGCAGATTCGGCAGGCCCTGCTGGCGTTGCAACAGATAGACTCAGCAGGTGAGTTTTCGCAATGGCGCGGACACACGTTTTGCATGTGTCTGCTCGGCTGCATTGCATGCACAGCCAGCTATCGCCACAGCATGTAATGTTGCCGGTAGAGCACTGAACGCATGCTTCTGATGCGTACACAGTCACATTTCAAACGCATCCTTCCAAGCTGTAAACACAACTGTGCATGCTATGCCAGTTGCATGATGCTCACCTAGTGTTCGCTCTAGCCACTTGGAACCCTGACAGGCGCAGAATGGAGAAACTTCAATGCAGCTCAACAGCACCTCCGCAAGGAGATGCTGCGCTTGTACGGCAATAAGCGGCCTCTCATATCACGAGGCCAGCTAGTTGTTGCCTCAGGGGCAGTACATTATTGGTGGCTGCTTGTGCTCCTGATACAGGTCAGCATAGGCTTCTGAACTTGTTGCTCATTATCTATCAACATTTGCACACTGTCATGCTCAGGCTCAGACATCCTTGCAAGGTCAGCAAGCACTGTCTCCTGTCTCTGCCCTGCACAGCCCTGTCCTGCCCTGCCTTGCCTCTGTTCTGTCTTGTCCCTGCCCTCCTGTCCTGCTTGATTTGGTTCCATGCTATCAGGTCCTATGTCTGCCTTTTTTTGGATGCTTGGCTAGCTCCCCATGATCTGTGATGACTTGTTGTACAAGAGTTGGAGCAGGTCCATCTGATATGTTGGGGCCGGTATTTCTACCCAGTCCTGATCCAGTTGTTTGGTGTGCCAGTTTTAATTGGCATGGTAAAAACAATCCGTGAACTGAACAGCAAGGTCATAAGATTAATGAACGCATGTCGTCTTACTCCCATGGTCCAAGGCAAGTGGGTGCGGGCCGTAGCTTCGTACAAGCTGGTCCCTGGGGATTTGATAGTCCTGCAACCAGGAAGGGCCCTGTGCGACATGGTTCTGTTACGAGGTGCTTGCCTAGTCACAGAGTCCATGCTGTCTGGAGAGGTACGGCTCATATCTTATCTAACCATCACACCAATGCAGATCTTAGGCACACCACCACAGAACAAGTGATGCAGAGCAGTGGAAGGCCAACTACTTGAGCACATCGTCATGCAATCCCAGCTTGTGAGTCCAAGTCAGATGTGGTCCAAACCAGATGTGGTAAAGGGTATGGCCCTTGTCATCTTGAAATTTGCAGAGCCCATCTATGCATCCCAGACATTACAATTAAGAATAGGTTTATGGGCACTTTTCCCATCATTGACTGATCAAAATGCTCAAATTTTGTGCACAAGACTCCCTTACAACACACAAAGCATCATGCTTGATGTCTAAACACTGGTATTGGAACACGCTCGTCCTCGATGAGCTGCATGTAAGCAGGCATCCAGCAGCAACTTAGCCTTGAAATTGCCGCATCAAGGCTGCACCTGAGGGTAGAGCAGTATACACAGGGCAGACTGGCAAATTTGCCAGCAAGCATCTTTCAATTGTGCTGATCTATGACTGGAATTGATGCAGGCTGCTCAAGTGCGGAAGAATGGGTATATGCCAGAGCCTGATCTAAACTACCAGCCAGATCTACACAACTATTGCAGCATGTATGCAGGCACCATGGTGCAGCAGGTACCATCCTCTTCAGTCTGCTCTGAATGCCTTGTGTGCACGCCTTTCCGGGCAGCCCAGTATAATTCTTGGCTTCTCATTATATCGACGCCAAAAGGCGTAGTCTTTTCTGTTCTGTGTTTGCCTCCCAATGGATCACCCTGACGCAGCAAGTCAGGAGGACAACTGTCTGCTGCATGCATTTCACACAATAAATGCATGCACAAATAGCACAGATGTAGAGCCACTGTATTTAGCATGGTGAGTGCCTTTAATTGTGCTGCTGGATGCTATATTTTGGTTCGCATCTGCTGAAGCTCTTTCATTGTGCACATCATGGTATGATGATGCTGGGACAGGGCAAAGGTTGGTTCATGGCCTTTTTCCAGGTCTGGAATCCGGAGAATCCTGAAGAAGAGGTGCTGGCCATGGTTTCCCGTACAGGCATGCACACAGCATTGGGGGTCATGATTCGCCAGCTGGTCACTCCCACCAGCAAGCTCAAAGAGAAGGACCCTAGCCTGCCGGTAACTTCCTTGAGAAGCTGTCTCTGCTAGCACCCTTGTTCTGCATGTACCCTTGGCTGTGCTGGCACTGAGTTTTCCGGACTGTGCACTGTGTAATGGGGTGTGTCAGTGGCATGCACCATCTGCTGATTATTGGCACATCCTTTAATTCCAAAGCTGAACACTTGTCCTATTGTGAAACATCCGCTGGTAGCGTACTGAGCCGCATCTTGCACTGAATGAGCAAAACATCGCCTGGGCGATCAGCTGGATGCTGCAGCAGATATGGGACAGCTGACTGAACTGCGTCTGCCTATGGCCTGCAGGATATTGCCCGGCTGGGTTTATTTGCCCTGGGTCTGCAATGCCTCCTGCTACTACCCTATGTGGTCATGGCTCAAGTGCACAAGCAAGATGCACAGCACATTTGGTACAGACTGTTGGACCTTGTCATATATGCTTTGCCTCCCGGCTTGCCTCTTGTAGTTATGATGATGGGCAGTGTGGCACGCCAAAGGCTGAAGGAGATTGGTCTAATGCCGATCAATCCCAACATTCTAAAGCTGGGTGCAGCTATTGATGTCGTGTGTTTTGACAAGACAGGGACACTGACTGCAAGCGCGGTAAGATTCATCTGTGTCGTTTCTTTTGCAGCAGGCCAAGTCGTGAGGCCTTGCGCCCTAAAGAGTGAAGTTGCTTGCATAGCATGCTACACACATCTGTGCTGTCAGTCACATGGTCTGTCTTGTGGTGACATGTACAGTGCATAGCCCAGCAAGGTATCCAACCAGCCATCAAATCAGCATGTACCATATGCGTGCAGCATGAACCCAACATCCATTCACCAATGTTTCTTGATACTGCATGCCAGGGTCCCATTGCTGTTGCCTTGTGTTTTGCCAACGATAAGTCTCTTCAGGTGAGACAATCCTGGTGCTGCACACACTTAGCATTTGCTAGAACATGCAATGCTTGTCCCCTGTACTGTGACAAGTCGCAGCTGAGTGCCTTGTATGCTGCAGGCTCACTTGCATGGTGTGCTGCCTGTGCACCGAGCAGCCTTCACATCGCTACAGCAGAGCGCTTTGCGCTGGAGCAACAGGCTGAAGCAGGCATGTGCAGTGTGTCACAGCCTGAACATGGTCAGCAAGTCTGTAGTGGCAGGAGTGGACATGGAGCGTGCCTTGTTCAAGGCTGTGGAGGCCCACTTCCTGGTACTTGTCACCTGTCCCGCTTGCACTACAAGGACTAGAATCAGCACAGATTGCCCGGCTAGTCTCATGTGGCTTGCTTTAGGACTTGCTATTCAGCCTTAGCTATGACCCACCACTTTGCAGGCTAGCCTTTGCACAGTGCCTTTCAAACGGCATAGCTCGTCATGTGGCTGAGTTGCGTCTGCATGATCAGCTTGCTCAGACTCTAGCAGCCTCTATGGTTACCACTGCAGCATGCTTGATGCGCAAGAACATGCATTCCTGCTCTCACACTTCACTCACTGTGTTCCTTTTGCACAGGACAGGGAGACAGTAGTCTTGCCTCGCACCCCTGACACAATCTCACCTGCCAGAATGGTCCGGTTGTCCATGGTCAGAGTATTTGAGTTCAGCTCACACAGTCTGAGGTCTGGTGCAGTCGTGATCCCCAGTGATGTGTCAGATGGGTCAGGCCTGCTGTTTCTCAGGGGTGCCCCAGATGTCATTCGCAGCTTTGTGCGTCAAGAAAGTGTCCCTCCAGACTTTGACAAGGTGGGCCCGATGCATCACAGCAGCCCTAGCTTCTTGCAAGCTCCTTCATTTCTGGTGCAAACACGAAATGACCTTGATGTCCCATTGCACAGCATGTGATTTCTCAAGTGTGGCTTGCTTTGTTATGGTACTCAACCCTTTCCTTTCGTTCTTGCTATTGGTATTGCTTAAATCTTGTATTGGGAAGGGGGGGGGGGGTGGGTCCCTTGTTATATATCTGGGTTTTTTATACGTGCCGTGTGGTATCACCCTGTTTGCTGCTCTACCTCAAACAGAGCCCAGTCATGCACCACAGGAACTGCTTGTGTGCAGGCCACACATAGCTTGGTGCCCATTGTGCGCTGCACATTGTGTGCTGTATGGTGCACACCATATGCTCCATGGTGCACACTAAATGCTGTATGATGCATGTCGCAGCTACATGTCTGCACACCCAGCAGCAACAACTGCTAATGTCTGGCCAGGTGGTTGATCAGTACAGCAGCGACAGCTTTCGGCTGCTAGCACTAGCTGTGGGCGTCATCCCAGACGTGCACAAGGTGGACTTGCTGCGCCTTACACAAGAGCAAGTGGAGGTGTGCGCAATGCCTCTAGACCTGCTCAGCCTTGTGGTACTGACCAACAGCGTCAGGGAAGACTCCAAAGAAACAATCCGTCAAGTGCAGGATGGGTGAGCACCAGCTCTGACTTACAAGTCAAGGCTGTTTCAGGGCTTAAAGTGAAGCTAAACATCATGACATGTTCACACACAGGCAACAGCAGTGGCAGCCCCTGCTGCGTGAGTGATGTTCTCCGCCCCCGCCCAGCTTATATCTCCAGCTTGCATCCCCCATGCATTGCTGCTGTCAGGGAGATGTGCATGTGCAGACTGCCACATCAAGAACAGTGTGCCCCTCCTGATCTTGTGATCTCGTTGACTTGCATGCTTGTGGAACTGATTCGCAGCAGTCATGATTCTTTGCTAGTTGCTGCAAGCTCAAACGTATTAGGATGCTTTTCAGAGTAGGCCAAGACACAGCCTGTCTTGTGTCATGCCCAGCAAGCTGTGTCGTGCCTTTGCAGTGGCGACGTCAGGACTATGATGATCACAGGGGACTATCACCACACAGCCATTGCTGTGGCCAAGGACGTAGGGATGGTGAAGCCAGGGAGGGAAACTGTGGTCATAGACACCACACAGCAGCAGCAGCTGCAGCCCAAAAGCTCACTTATGAGTTCACAGTTTGCTGGCAGAGCAGCAGCGCCCAGCAACACTGTCCTGCCATGGGGTATTGACCCTCAAGTGGCACTTGGTGATACAAGCCAGTATCTAGATGACGGTCAGCAGGTGATGACACTTGTTTTGGGGAAGGTCACCAAGCAACTGAGCTGGGATGTAAGTCCTGGCGGTAATCAAGCACAGCCCAAGAGGTGTCGGGATGCAGCTGCGCCCCACCAAACCACACCATCAGCTTACCATGCAAGTTGGTGTTCAGCTTTGCGTCCGGGTCAGGTGCTTGCAACCAGCTCTTCCAAATCAGAGCCCAGCGTGACAATGTCAAATCATGATGGGCCTGCCATGCCGCCCCCCTTTGCTCTGCCCCCTGCTCAATCCCAACCACCGCTTGAAGGCTTGAGGTTCCAAATGGCTGGGGGGCACTGTCTAGATGCCTCTGAAGTGGTGAATGCCCTAGCAGAGGGCCAGATGCAGTGCGCAGTGACGGGGGATGCCCTGGAGGCTTTGTTACAGCAACATGATCTATCTCTCCTGGAGACTGTCTTGCGCAATGCTGTGCTGTTCTCACGCATGAAGCCGCACCAAAAGGGGCAAGTGATGGACCTGTTGGGCATCAATGGCATACATTAGCTCATCAGTGGTCGCCTACGCTACATACCAGTACGCCCACATTTGTGCATAAGCTCAAACCACTTTGCGTGATTCATGCGCATAGCATGTTTGCGCACAACAACAGCTTTATTGCGGAGGTATGTTGACGCACAGTGAACATGCACTGAAAACCCTGCAAAGCGTGAACCTGCTAACACATAGTTACAGTAGATCACGAGTCCCAAAAAGGAGCATCAAATTTTGCCATAGACCTGCAACTGGAGCATGTGGTGCTACTACTGCTGCAACTTTGGGGCATTGCTACTTTGTACAGTGACATTGGGCTCACCATCACAAAGTCATATGCAACTTTCCCATTGTTGCAGCAGTCACTCACGCTGCGCTGTTGACCACATGCAGTCCTGTCCTGTTGGCAGCGTATACCTGTTGCATTGTGGCTCACACTCCCAACAAGTTTACACCTGATCCTGACATGCCACATGTCTTCTTCTTGGAAGCCATGCTTGTGTATACATGCCAACCATCTATACTGGTAGGCATGCCTGTGCTGTGTGATAAGGTCTTGAGTTTAGCCTGTACACCTTACAAGGTATACACAGATACATGCCAACCTACAAGTACCGCATTGTTGCAAGCAGCATCTGCAGCCCTTAGCATGGAGAATAAAAAGTCGCTCTTGCCATGGTGTCTAGGGGATGGGGAATGCCACGATATTTTGCCTTCCTTTTCAGGGGATGGGGATGACAACCATGTTCTGTGGGGATGGGATCAATGACTTGTCAGCTCTAGCAGCAGCTGATGTGGGCATGTCCATCGGTGCAACTGATGCAGTCATTGCTGCTGCACTCTCCACAAGCAAAGCCTCTATCGCAGGTCACACAGTTGCTGCACTTGCTTCCTGAGGTGCTGAGCGCCTGTGTCAAGCTTGCTGTTGACTTTGGCAAAGCACACCAGAGCATCACTCCCATCTGCTATGTTCACAGGCTAGACATTCTTGCATGATGTACGTGTGCACCCTGGGTGAATCCTGGGTCGTTTTCGAGCCCTTGGAGGGTGTAGGGTTTGATGTACATGTGCACCGTGGGTCGTCTTCAAGCCCTTGGAGGGTTTAGGGTTTGATGTACATGTGCACCCTAATGTATCTTGAGATGTCAGGAGTGTTAAGTCCTTGTTACTGCAAAATGACATCCTTTATGTGCTTGAATTTGCAGGTGTGAGCAGCTTCTTGAGAGTCAGCAAAAGTGCTCATGCCATCTACATCTCAATGTTCAAGGTCCAGTCTTGGTTGCCTCCTGACTGACATGCTTGTCGAGCACTCAATGCTTTGACTTTGATGTTGATGTGGGTCCCTCAGCATGATGAGCATGAGGTGCCCATGTGCTGGTCTCAGATGCACATCTGTGCTACAGCCGGCGCCACTGTGTGACACTTGCAAGATCCTGCATAGTCTGCAGAGTGCTGCCATTGCACGACTCAGCTTCCTCAGTCTCCCCAATCTCCCTCTGAGGCATACTCAAATGGCATCTTAGCAAACGCATACGCACAGCACACATCCATCAACTTGCTTCCCTGCTTTGTCACAGCTGCACAGACAGACTGTTGCACCTTGCTTGCTGATTGCATAACACACTTGCAGACATGCTGTGCTGTTGCTCCTCCTTCTGCCTTCTTTACCAACTTGTGACTGCAGTGATTCACATAGCAATGCAATGATATATGTTGTGTGCAGTACATGGTGGTGTATCAATGCATTGTGGCAGAAGCCAACACAGCAGCCTTTGTGCTGGATGGGTCGTCTCTGTCCAACCTGCAGGTGTGTTGCAGCAAGTGCTCACACCAAGATGCATGCACATTTATGTGCGTCTAACTTACCACCATTGTGCCACTGATTGACACTTTCCCATGTATGCATTGCAACATCGAAGCCATGATTTGGTTGTCATTCAAGCTGCTGTCGTCTTGCTGCTACACATACATCATGCATACATACCCTTCTCAACCTCCACTGTCTCATCACCTCCAGCTCAAATCACCCGTTTCCCCACATGACCCATCCACCCTTTTGAGGGCCCACACAGACCCCCATGCCCTTGATCCTACCCAAACCTAGCCCACAAGCATCTTGTGGTGCTGCAGAGTAGCATCATCGACCTGCAAGCCATGGCAATGGCCTTGGCGACATGCTGGGTGGCCCCCTTGCACCACATGACTCAGCATAAGCCGCCGGCCATTGTCTGCACATCCTCTGCATTCACACTGCTTGTGAGCATGGCTGCCTGCCTGCTGCTGAACCAGACTCTCCAGATGGTCTTGCTTTTCACCTGGCCTGCCTTCACAGGAGGCACTGGCACAGCCCACCGGGTGAGTCTGTCATGCTCACCCAGCCCATGCTACACGCATTCATCATCCCTCAGCCTGCATGCTGGCCAAATGGACTTGTGAAAGCTGCACTTGTACAGCCACAAAGCATACCTACAGAGATTTGTGATTTCCAGGATTGGGTGATGTACAGCTACAAGTTTGCAATACGTTGCAAGAATCAATGACAGTTAGCATGGCTTGATGCCTTGGGACATGCTGTCCCTGACACTTTTGTTGCAACCATTTGAGATGCCAAGATCCTCTGCTCTGTCTGACCACTGCAGCAGCACTGATGTGAAAGAATGTTTCTCTTACAAATCTGTACAGTTTTGATTTGCTATTAGTCGTGGTCCTCACACTGCTTGCACTTTGCCATGCAGAATCCAGTCACGACTGTGGCGTGGCTGATGGCAAACTTGGAATTGCTGGCACCACTGGTTAGCATCACCATTGATATCAGCAAGTTCTGTGCACCTCTGATACACACCAAAGTCTTTGTTGCGTTTGCTGTGATGTACACGTCATCGTCATGCGTGCTTGCGCTTGTGAGGACAGATAGGCCGAGTCTTCTGAGCCTGTACAATTTCCCCTAGTCTTTCAGAAACCACTTTGCTGGAGTGGCGACAGCTGGACTCCTTATTTACATAATTGTGGTGCAATCAACCCGACGAGCCCTCAAAAAGTGGGAGCAGCGCAAGGTGGCGGCCATATGATATCGACGTTTTGGTACAGCCTCGTGAGTGATATTTTGGTCACCAATATTTGTCTGTAGATACCATTTTGTTGGAGTGGGGATGTGACGCTCACAAGCGTGGCCGTGCAAGTGCGTATGCTTGCAATGCAATGCAGGGAGCGCACACGGGTAAAGTCGGAACGGAGCTAGTTACAGGGTGTGACAGCAGCAGATAGCTACTTATCTGAGGTATTTGGTATAAGAGTCTAAGTTGTCAAAGTTGTGAATTGTGTCAGAATCAGAAAGGTCCCAAACTATTTATAGTGAGCCACGGGACTCTTCTAGAACAGGCTTGCCTACTAGGACATTCTAGACTCTAAGGAATGCAATCGATTCTCAAGTGCAAGTCAAGTACAATAATTATTCATCTCAGTCAAACCCAAGTCAACGCATTTCGCATGAGACTCTAAACCCAGTAAAGTTGCCTATCATTCAACCCTGCAGTTGACGCGATGTAATATACGTATAATAACTATACCGTATTATCTGATCCTTACGTACTTGCTCAGATATCTAATGCTTCGTCACAGGGACAGCTGGACTAGTGATGTACATAGTTGTGGTGCACTCAATCTGACGAGCGCTAAAATGCCGTGAGCAGCGCAAGGTGGCAGCCATGTGATGTTGATGTTTTAGTAAAGCCTTGTGAGTGGCATTTTTTGGTGGGTTTATGCAGCCAGTGTTTGCTGTACTGATACAGCCGCTTGTGGTGGGTGTTGAGTGCACAGATCAATATGTTTTTTCTGTTGACTGAGTTTCAGTTCTGCGCTTTATTTTCTGTGTCTGGTGTGACAGCAGCCTCAGAGCAAATGCAAGTGAGCAAGCCAAGCTTGAGTATGCAGTTGGCAAGAGCCCCCTTTGTACAATCAGGCATGCAATATGCTGCTTTGCAGGTCCCTTCTGCAGTTCTGAACATGTCTGGCAGCTTCAAGCTTTAGGATGCTGTATGTATGTAAAACCTGTAGCTGGTGCTGAAGCAATTTGCCATTACCATCACTGTGCATATGTGGTACTGCATCTGTGTTCTTGTGACCCCTGGATTGTCTAGTTGATAAGCACTGTTCCCTGTATGCAGATGCATTGTGCATACCATATTTGCATCCCTGATCTGGTAAGATCCATTCATGTGATGCATGGCACTAGCTCCAGCAAAGACAGCATCATATCAGGTGAGTTGATCCCAGAAAGCAGCAAACCCGCATCTAGCGAGCTGCTGATTTGCTAGCAGCACACTTGATCCTGCCATTTACGGCTGCTACCACAGCAAGGTGCAGTAATTGCTCTCTTTTCTTAGGGGAGCACCCATCATGCTTGCTCACGGGAACAGATGAGCACGAGCTGTACTACAATGTCACAAGTCTTGAACACATATGCGCATTGCTTGCCTGTCAATTGACAACAATGCGTAGAGGACACCAACTTTACATATATCTTATGATTGCAAGCCATGCAGCTCCCTACACACTTTGTACATTCTGGTGGTTTCTAGAACACCAACAATGCATGACAACCCTACTTGCCGCTGTGTTTTGACCCCATGCTAAACAGTCAGGATGCTGGTTGACCTGTGTCAACTAGGGTTCATGCAGTAGCAGCTTCATGAACTGCAGCCTTCAAGGTGATAATTCAAGACTTCACACGGATGATGCTCAAGTGCTTGCAGGTGTGTCCAAAAGGTGGTGTTGAAATAACACCATTTTGGAATGGAAGAGTCAGGTGCTGTTGGCTGAGGCCTAAGCACGCTCACCACGGATGCGACGAGCCAGCTGAATGTCCTTGGGCATAATCGTTACACGCTTAGCATGGATTGCAGCCAGGTTGGTATCCTCGAATAGACCAACTAGGTAAGCCTCAGCTGCCTCCTGAAGGGCCAATACTGCAGATGACTGGAACCTTAGATCTGTCTTGAAATCCTGGGCGATCTCACGAACCAGTCTTTGGAAAGGCAATTTGCGGATAAGCAACTCAGTGGACTTCTGGTACTTTCTGATCTCACGAAGGGCAACAGTTCCAGGCCTGTATCTGTGGGGCTGCAACGCGGCAAAAAGGAGACGTCAGCAACAAATGCAGTGCAAGGCAGGCGAGAGCCATGAGAGCGCAAGACAAGTCCACGATAGGTACCTTCTTGACACCTCCGGTTGCGGGGGCACTTTTCCTTGCGGCCTTGGTCGCCAACTGCTTGCGAGGTGCCTTGCCACCAGTGGACTTGCGGGCTGTCTGCTTGGTGCGAGCCATTTGAGCTGGTATACGGTGTATTTAAAACAATCCGCTTGTAGGCGCTAGAAGGTCACCAAAAAGTGTACTTGGACAGGACATCGCAGGCTATTTGAGAGGGATCTTTTGAATTCCTAAGTGCCCTGCCCCAGATCTTGACCGAACAGCCCCTGTCAAAGCAATCCTCGTGCAGATCCTCGTGCTACAAAACAAACTGCAAGTCTGATGTCAGTCACACAACTCATTATCATTCTGGCTCAATAGCGCCTCCTGCTTCTTCACAAGTGATTTCGACGCAACCCATTCCTCCACAATGGCACCTAAGGGAGAGAAAAGACCCGGGGGAACTATGTCAGAGAAAAAACCCGCACAGCCTGCCAAGAAGGCAGTCGCAAAGAAGTCCGGCGCTGGTAGGAAGAAGGGGTCGAAGAAGGCCGTGGAAAGTTACAAGATCTACATCTACAAGGTTAGACACAAAAGTTGACGTCTGCAAGCATACCTAGCAGTGGGCCAACATCAGCTCCTAAAGTTTGGCCTCTGACTCAATTGCTATCTGTGTAGGTCTTGAAGCAAGTCCACCCTGACACTGGAATCTCTTCTAAGGCCATGTCAATTTTGAACTCTTTCATCGCTGACATCTTCGAGAAGATCGCTGTCGAGACTGCCTCCCTGGCAAGATACAACAAGAAGCCCACTGTGACATCTCGGGAGATTCAGACCGCAGTCCGCCTTATCCTGCCTGGCGAGCTGGCCAAGCATGCTGTCTCAGAGGGTACAAAGGCCGTGACCAAATTCACATCTGCCTAGATGTTTATATCAACCGATACCCTCAAAATGGTGTTATTTCAACACCACCATTTGCAGGAAACTTTGGCAAAGTCGCAATGTCAGCAGATTTGCTGGTCGATTGCCAATGTCACAAATGGTTATGCTGCCTGTGAGAGTCAACAAGGCACTTTTTTGCAATTTCTAGCTGTACAGCTAGAGACATCAATGCAGCGTGGGTTGCAACAGAAAGCTATGCAAGTTCCTGCAGCTTGTCCTGTTCTGCAGAACTGGCTACATTTCTGGCTCAACAAAAGTGTGATAGGTAGCATTGTGTCTTGCAAGCATATGTGTTGCTGTACGTGCAAATTCATGCTGCAACTCACAAATGCAATTGCATTGGGAGCTGACACTAGCAGAGCGTTGTCGGCCAAACTTCTACATAATTTGACAGCATATGACTCATGTGATGACAAGCATATGCCACTGCGCAATTGACATTTCAGCTGAAGCATATCTGTTTCCTTGACAGATTGGATCTCAGATACACAAGGATACAGTGATTTGCAGAGCTTGGTTAGGTGCCTGGATCATAGGGCTGTTGAAGCATATTTATTTACAAGGCTGAAACAAGGGTACCGCAGCAAACAAAGTGCGCAAAGAGCCCCCCTCTTTTTTCTCGCAGTGCGTTGCAATGCCCCTGGCGATTGAATGCTGACAACAGTGTCTGTATGACTGTTCTCTTCCTCTACGCACACTGGTGAAATCCTAGCTGCGTAGGTGTCAAAGTGGACATGCTCATCTAGCAGTCATACACAAGCTACACATAGAAGTGAATGTACTTGCATGATCAAGACTTAGTGTTGTATTGCATCATTGATCCACGTCAGCTACCCAGTTCACTATGCAAGTGGTCAGCTTTTCTGACCCAAACCAGCGCACAGCAGACAAGTCCTTTAAGAAAGGTGGTGTTGAAATAACACCATTTGTGGGTTTGAATGTGCGTTAGCTGATAGCTTAACCACCAAAGCCGTACAAAGTACGCCCCTGCCTCTTCAGGGCGTACACGACATCGAAAGCGGTGACTGTCTTGCGACGTGCATGCTCGGTGTATGTAACTGCATCTCTTATGACGTTCTCCAGGAACACCTGTGTAGCCAAAGGAAGACAACTCAGCTGTGGCTGTTCAATGTCATGTAAACAAATTGCTAAAGCCTTATCGGCAGCAGAACATTCGCTACAACAGCCAATAGGCTAAACCCCGAGTGAATACAACTGTTTAGGTGTCTAACCTTGAGGACACCACGAGTTTCTTCATAGATGAGCCCGGAGATACGCTTCACTCCTCCACGGCGCGCCAACCTTCTGATGGCAGGCTTGGTGATACCTTGAATGTTGTCACGGAGGACCTTCCTGTGACGCTTTGCGCCTCCCTTGCCCAGTCCTTTACCTCCCTTGCCTCTGCCAGACATGATTAGAAGTCTGATTGGACTGAAGTGTGAACTAGCTAACTTAAGCAAGCTGAAGTCAGAAAGCTGGCTCTGGTAAAGTCGGAGAAGTCTGTTTGGACTGACTGGGGCGGAAGGTGATAACAATGGGACAGCACAGCAATTTGAAACTTCGTACCGATCAGGCTGTGTAGTATCCTTATCTCGAGAGCTGGAAACTGCATTTAATTGCGCAACTTGACCGAGCAGACTTTGTGAAATCCGTTGCAGGCAAGCCTACAAGAAAGTGCTGCTGCATCGAAAGTTCACATTTGTCGATCGCTGACACTCGCCTACAGATTTCAGCTGCTTCTACTCTCACAGGCTCTTCGCAGTCATGTCTGGCCGCGGTAAAGGAAAGACTGCTGGCAAAAAGCAAGTCAGCAGATCAAGCAAGGCTGGACTGCAATTTCCCGTTGGCAGAATTGCTCGCTACCTCAAGAAGGGCAAATTTGCTACCCGCATCGGCGCTGGGGCACCAGTATACTTGGTGGGTTTCTCCCTGTTGGACTTCACTTGCACTCCCCGGCACAATTGTCCAGCTCCATGTTGGTTTGTATGTCACTGCTAAGATGTGTAGGTTGCCCAGCGTTTATTTACTTTTGGCTACTTACAAGCAACCTGATCCTGATGCTGCAGGCTGCAGTGCTAGAGTACCTTGCAGCTGAGGTCCTTGAGCTGGCAGGCAATGCAGCGCGTGACAACAAGAAAACCCGCATTGTGCCCCGCCACATTCAGCTAGCTGTTCGAAATGATGAGGAGTTAAGCAAGCTGCTTGGTGGAGTCACCATTGCTGCTGGTGGTGTGCTGCCCAATATTCACAGTGTGTTGCTGCCTAAGAAGACTGGCAAGAAGGCTGAGGAGTAAATCTTTGTCTCCATAACCAAACAACAAATGGTGTTATTTTAACACCACCTTAATGAATGCCCCAAGTCAAAGCCCGAGCACATGCAACATAGTTTCGTATTGACACAATCAACTGCTGCAGCCAGATGGTGTCATGTACTCAGAACCATATTCAGCATTGCCGCGTCCGCTGCATGTTTGCTATGCATGGCATAATGAATGTGAGCTCTGTCTATTGGAGTTGTCATCCCACTTTGGCATCCTAATGGTAGCTCTCCAATCAAGACCATGACCTTTTATGAGTGCATTTCTTTACTCAGCCTGTGTGCAAATCAGGAGACAGTGTAAAGGAATGCATGATGGTCTTTTGCACCTTGACCATCAAAATGGCCTGCCATGCAAGGACCAATGAATGCAAAACAACAGGGCTCAAGGTTTGGCAGAAAACCAGCTGGTGCGAGTTGGCATCAAACGCTGTGTCAGAGAGACAAGGCTTGGCATGCTGCTGCCATCAGCTTGTGGGGCTGACTGGGCCGGGATGCAGAGAGTATTACTTTTTGTCACATCTACATGTGCTGTGAACCAATTGCATGGTGTGTGTCAATGCAAATGACACTTTGTGTGGTAGCAATACGTTCAAGCTATGCATAGCAGCATGCAAATAGAGCCTATATAGGCCACAATATAGTCCAGTGTGCTCAGCGCAGGCATTCCGAGCACACTGTGTAATGTCAGCATTCGGGTCTGCAGAGGTCCAGCTGAGGCGCCCTCAGATGGCCAAGGTCGCCTGAAGATCAACCTCTGCTCGCTGCAGGCACATGATTATGCATAACACCAGCAAGCAGACACATCTGCGAACAATGAAGGTGTGTGCTCGATCTGCGAGACTGGGTTGCAAGTCAGCGGGTATGGTGTACATGTACTCTAGTCAACTCCATGATGTTGCATATGCAGCACTGCAGCAGGTTGATTTGTAGGTTTGAGGCAAGCAGTAAGATCTCTCACTAAGACTGCTCTGGAGAGACAAAGCTTGTTCAGCACGTACTTCATGAGCCAAAAAGCGTATTAATCATCACTGATCACTATTCAGCACTGCTGTGGCACCAACATCTGCACCATGCTGATAAATACAAATGACTGAGCACATCTTGTGCATTGCTTTTTTATGACCTTTGTGCACTGCGCATGATGCAACAGCGTGCTTGACATACACACATGGCAAGATAGCATGAGACATAATTTATAAATGTCATCATGCCAGGTCCGACACTTGCTGTAGGTACTGTCATATACGGCTGAACAATCAAGACATGCTTGTTTGTTTGTTGCCAACAGATCAGAAGAAGCTGCTGTCATCGTCCTCAGCCTCCAACTTGAACTGTCCTGCATCTACTACTTCTTTGAGACTCTTTGCATCCTTATCAGACAAGGCAAACAGTTTCTGAACAACACTCTGCTTGGCGGTGTCCTTATCTCTGCCAACATACACACTGTATAGATCTTGCAACTCCTCCTTTTCCCTCCACTGCACAGCTTCGTCAGACGGCAAGGCCTGCAAACAAAAGATGGTGCCATAGAATACAATACATTGTTAAACGAATGCAAAGCTGGAGCAAGAGGCCCTGCCAAGCCAGAGGTTCTTCCAAGCATGTATGCGCATGCACAGTCATGACTAAGATGCCAGTTGCGAGAGGGCGGTGCAGACGCTGTTTTCTCAACAGTAGGCAACGCCAGAATCCCAGCTGTGCTACATTTCACATGCATCAATTGCTTTTCTAGACGCTTGGATTGCTTCACAACAAGCTTCAATCACTTCAGTAGAAGCTGCAACAGATCAGAAACACACACACATGCCGGGGTAAAACGAGTGCCACATGCAAAGTGGTCAAAAAAACTCACCTTATTACATGCTACCAGGTTGTTCAGGGCCTTGACAGTGTCATCCATCTTCTTCTGTCGCAAGTAGCTGACAGCCTGCACAAGAGTGGTGCGTTTGCGGTCCTTGGCCTGATCCTCCACAGCCCTGTGCACCTTCTTCTCTGAAAGGCTGAGCTCCTTGGGCAGCTGATGCAGCAGGCGCTCCTGGTCAAAGTCCCCTGTGCCGCTGCTCAGCACATCCTTGATCTGCAGTGTCAAGTCACACTGAGACATCTGTAACGTGTGTAGGCCTTTTGCTCGGCAGCAGCTGGTCAAGTACAAGCCATTTGTAATAGCAAGCAGAGAGATGACAGCAAGCTGGACAAACAAGTTGTAAAGTTCTACTGCCAATGACTTTGCAGTGGAGGCTGAGCAGGCTTGTGCAGAGTAAGAGTCCTGGCTCTGATTACACTGAGGGACGCAGGGGTATGTATGAATGTGCACGGCAGCAGCTGATCCTCTGCAAGCCTTGCATAGCATGCCGGGGTTAGGTAAATAAGCCACTGTCAAAATGTGGGGAAAAGGGGCTAGGACTGCAGGCCTTGTGATGCTGCGAGGCCATCGAGCAGATCTGTCACTGTCTGTTGATGAGCCAATGTACAGCACTGCTTGTCATCTTGCTTAATGACAAGCTGCAAAACCCACACAATGCAAGCTGCAAAGCCCACACAATGCAAGTTGCAAAATCCACACAATGCACAGTGGTGGCAGACATCATCCGCAGCCACAATGCCAACCTGACCAAGCAATGACACCTGTTATAAATGGGCATACTGAACAACTGTTGTGGCGGACTGACAAACCATGTTTAGTATTTTCAAAATATGACAAAAGCGTACAAATTGTTGTAAGGGACAGTGTGATAGAACATGAAAGTGGTTTGTATAATGTACCATGCTTCTATTGCAGGGTAAAAGCCTACGTTGCGCATTGAATACCCAATAGCTCATTGCTCCCTGCTACACTCGCGCCCCCCCCCCCCCCCGCCCCCCACATCAAGTTCCAAACCACCGTGCGAGAATGATCGGCATCAGGTATAGCAGCGTGGACCCCACACATGAGCTTGAGAGGAAGAATGCGTTGCAGGCCCCTAGGATGAAACTCGCGATTTTCCACATGAAAGGGGAAAATTCCACATGTTGCAGAGCAAAACCTCACATCACGGCCATTGTCATCAGCCCACTTATCAGGAGGTGTCATCTTGACAGCCTTCATATCAGTGCTCAACTGCTTATGCTCATCAGCAGATATGGGCAGTTGAGGCCTTCACATGAAGGCTGTCAAAAATCACACCTCTCCTGATAGGTGGGCTGATGACAATGGCCGTGATGTGGGACTTTGCCCTACAGCAGATTGCCTGGCATGAAACTTGTATAAAGATATATTGCATCAAGACTCCTTGGGGCAACATTGAAGTGTCATATATTTTCAATGGATTTTCAGTAACATAAAGTCATGATAGTCCAACCATCAGCGTACCTCCTGAGTTTACAGGCTGAGCCGCATCTCTTCAGACACAAAACTGTCGCATTTTCTTCAACATGAACTCTTGATAGTCCAACTATCAGCTTTTACCTCTTGAGTGTACAAACTGAGCCGCATCTCTTCAGACACAAAGCTGTCCACCTCAACGCCGCTCTCCTTCATGTCCAGGATCTTCTGCAGGGTGAGCTGCCCAGTGTTCTTGGCAGCCTCCAGCCCGCCCAGCAAGCGCTGGTTCTGCACACCCTTGATGATCTTCTCTGCCTGCTCCTTGGACAGACCCATCTTGGCTTGCATCTCGCTCAGGTACTCCGTGTTCTCCTTTGTCATGCTGCCCTGCTGCAAGATGCTGGTCACCTGCATTGCATGCATTCATGGCCCATCAGCTCACATGGATTGCATCCCAAATGCATTCACAACCCATCAGCTCATGTGAACTACATTCCAAACACATTCACAGCCCGTCAGCTGCATACATCCAAAAGGCATCCACAGACTATCAGCTGATATGCACAGCATCAACTGTATGCTGTCCTGATGCAACATGCTGGCTGTCTGAAGCCTGCAAACGCATCGTTGACGGATGTGGAGAATTCCACCGCCAATGCAGCAACATTCTTGTTGACCGCAAGAAACACAAGGGTTGCACGCACACAGACAGCTGGAAGCGTCAGCTGACAAGAGCCCACAGCATGCTGACCCTGCTGCGAAAACTCAAAGTCTGCAGCGTGCGCACAAACAGGCAAGCTTACATGCACCATCTCTGCATGCTGACATGCATTGCAGTGTCGCTGCATTTCTGTTTTGTGAACTTGTGCTTGGGCACTTTGCTGCATAGCTGTGAGGCAAAAGCATGCATGCGTACATGGGCCATTCATGCATGGGCACAGCTCACAGCGGCGGCCAATACTGCAGGCGATGTCCTGATGCAATCACAGGAGTCACCACAAAAGCACATTCATGCATGTGCAGCACGTCCATTGAGTGCGCTGTGGCTGCGTTGTACCAACAGCATGACAGCCCAATTGCTCAAATGACAAGCAAACCAACAGGGACAAGAAACTCCATGTGAGCCTGATTGGTTGCAGGCAAAAGACAAGCCCTTTCCGCCCCCCCCCCAATTTCATTTTATAACTAAACAGTCTGGGGTGTGGAGCCAGTTGTGACTCATCAGACATCCTGGCGTGAAAGCACAGGTGTATGTGGTGTGCCAGGGACAAGAGACACACAACATAACAGGGACAACAGCTTCAAACAGAGCCTGGCAGGCGGTGGGAGGATACTCACTTGCTGTCTGTAGGCCTGCTCAGCCAGCTCACTGTGCACATGCGCCACCTCAAACTGTTGCAGGCCCAGGACATCTCCGAGCTGACTCAACCGAGCGAACTCGGTCTGATCGCGCTCAACCACGACGGTGGAGCCCATAGGCAGGGCAATGGTGTCGCCGCTCATACAGTACAGCAGGAAGTTGCGGTAGATGTCTTGGCGGTCACGCAGCTGTAAGTCCTTGGCTAGAGTGATCTCCTTCTGACTCTTCATGGTCACACCTGTCACAATTACCAAACGATGTTCAGAGAAGAATAGAAAAGAGAAGAGAAGAAAATAGAAGAGAAGTAAAGAGAAGTAAAGAAAAGAAAGGAAAGGAAAGGAAAGGAAAACCCTAAACGAAAGGAAAAGACAAGACAAGAAAAGACTACGCATTTTGGCATCATGTTAATGAGAAGCCAAGTATGATAGCTTTGTTGAGAGAGTTCACAAGTTCTTTTCTTTTTCTTGGGCAGATATCGGCTCTGATAGGCTTGCTGATTGTGACTCATTCATCAGGAGGATATCCAGTAGGTAAGGACTGATGTTGCAATAGGGCAAATATGCAGTGGAGTTCTGCTAATGTGGCAGACTTAAGCTGATGCTGTGAAGGCTCAAAACAGGACCAGGCTATGCAACTAGCTCATCAACTATGGTCTCAACACCCGCGTAAAGGAGAAATGCTGCTCCATTACCATTTGCCAAATGACAACCCATATACCACATGTACCCGCAACAAGACAATGATCACCGATAGCACATGTATGGTATGCTTACCAGAGCTGCCAACTTCTTCGCCGTCCTTGCGAGCTGCAGCGGCATCCTGCGCCTTCTTCAGGGTGGCCGGCTGATCCTCACTTGACTCAGACTCTGCAGCAGGTTCCTGCTCAGCTGCTTGCTTCTTGTCAGCTTCCTCCTTCTCATCGGCGTCCACCTGTGCCAGATGGCAATGAGATCAATAACAACGAAGATCAATGACAATGAAGATCAATGACAATGAATCAATGACGATGAATGATAATCAATGACAAGATGAGATAAATAAAGATCAATGACGATGGGTGACGTGACCAAAGGGCAGCAGACGCCAGGTGCCATATGGCCATGTGACGCACAAACTCAGCTCAGATAGCATGCATCAGTGTCACATAAATGCACACTTGTGAGTGTTATGCAAACAATACAAGGTCAGGACGTACAAGACAGACAAGCAAGTTTGAATGACTGACAATATTCTGCAAACAACATATGAACATCACTCTCAGTTACTGCTAAACATAAGTGATTGAGCTTGAGCGCATGCAACAGGCTGTGCTCAATGTACAAGCATCTGACAGCACAAGAGATGGTGACTGCTTCACTGACCAGCACTCTGCATACAGGCCCAACCAATGACATGCTGTGCAAGGTGCATAGTCCAAGTATCTTGACAGTATCATCAGACACTTCAATGGCTAAATCGGAAGAAATAGGTACCTCCTTTTGGATTTCATCAGCTTGAGATTGGGCAGCTTTGGCTTCGCCCTTCTTGTCAGCCTTGTCCATGTCAGCCTTGGCCTTGGCCATCAGCTCAGCAATCTCCTTCTTGGCTGCTTCCGCCTGTGCTGCCTTGGCCTTCTTGGCCTCACCCTGCACCACCACTTCCCAGTCAACCTCTGCCTTTTGGTTCTGGTATTGAAAGGAAACTGCCTTTTGGTGCTGTCATTGAAAGGAAACAACAGACCAGGTGCCTTTTGGTGCCGTTATTGAAAGGGAGCAACAGACCAGGTGCCTTTTGATGCTGTTATCAAAAGGAAAGAACAGACCACACGGTGACAAAACCAGCTGATGCAGTTTTTCAAACATGTTACCCATGCCATGTTGGCCAAAATTTGGAATTACAGCTGTAACTGAGCACTTGCCCTTGGTGCTGTTGAGCTATGAGATTGACAAACAACTCGTAAGGGCAGCAACCTGTGAACTATCTCTGACAAACACATGAATTTCATCAGCGGCTGCTTTGTGTCTTCGGGTGCAATGGGCTGCTTTGCCTGTTGGACAATGCGTGATCAAATCATGTGACTGAGATCTGTACAAAGTGAAATGAGCACAGAAAATTGGCAGCTGGAAAACAGCAATGTGACCCAGGTGAAGCATGATGTTACAGATGTTATGTCTGAGCCAGAAAGCAGTCCCACAGCTTTTCCCTGTAGGGCCCAACCCCAAAAATCTGAACAGATCCCTTACTTTTTTGAGGCCTAACCCCATAAGTCTGTACAAAACCCTAAACCCTGTGAGGCCTGACCCCAGAAGTGCACCAAACACCAAGGTATGGGTGTGTGGGCAGATCCAGTGAGTCATTTTGGTTCCTGCCTTGCTGTGACGAGCCCATGTTGCTGTTGCCTGGGAAGCATGACATGCAGATGTCAAGTTTAGTTTTGACTTGACAGCCTCCTCACCTACGCACATTGACTTCAGGATACAGAAAAACCTCTTTTGTTAGAAAAGCATTCCGAGAACGATGTGAATCTTGAGTGAACAGCGCCTGGGGACAGCGAAAAGGCGTTCCCATATTGGAGAGAAGTCTTGGGATCAAATCACAAACTTGACAAACCCATGCAGATGTCTCCCTGAATTTGCAGCATGCAAATGTA
>JAABUK010004477.1_pt1 | contig 22651 bp, 30 predicted proteins | sample 5559141 | NCBI WGS metagenome assembly JAABUK01 (sample SAMN10711869, study PRJNA513367) | rock metagenome | isolation source: Antarctica rocks | place: Antarctica: Victoria Land, Pudding Butte nord | collected 2016-01-03
AAATCACAGCAGGCACGCCCAGCAGCAAGGCAGCATGCAAGCATGCTTTGCTAATGCGACCCTTGGAGAGAATACAACAAAGCAGCAGCTAGCACCTGGAAATAAAGTCAGTACGAGAACCCCAACAGTACTTCAAAGCTACCAGCTGAGGAAAACATTACTGTTGACAAGGAAATGCACCTGCAACAACAATAGATTGACTCAGACTGCAGCATAAGCTTGGACACTACAGGAAAGCACACAAGGCGAGACAAGCAAGCACATTATCGGAAACCTGTAGGGCTGGTAATACCAACTTGGTATGATACTATGACAAGCCACACAAATAAGCAGCCTGTCACCACACAGGAGAAGAAGAGGAAGGTAGCAGGTGCATGCACCCTCTGCAGTGACACTTTGACAGTACTGACATGGAATGTCGTGGGCTCCACCACAGTGCCAGATGAGCTGATGCAAATTGCACAACAGAGTCATGATTATTGTGCAGACAGAGACCAAGCTGACTGATCCAAAGCAAGACAGAGTGTTCTTCCACAAATACCTTTCAGGATATACACTGTTGAACAGCTGCGTCAAGGAGAATGACAGCGGCCATTGTAGAACTGGATCTGGAGGAGTGGCAATAGCAGTGCACACATATCTTACATGCCAAAGCTTGGTAGAGCTGATCGTTCACAACAACCTTGCAGCCAAGTCACACTTGAAGACTCTGGGGATGAGACTACCTGGAAGTGACTGCTTGAACATATGGAAAGTTAATCTGCCAAGCAATGATCTACAGATGAGAGAGGTGCTGTACCAGGTGATCGCAGACTCCACGAGCTGTAAAGATAAGAGGGCATCACACGCAGGTCTGCCACTGCCCTACAACATCATGGCTGGGGGCATGAATGCAGCACTTTTCAAACAAGATGTCCAAAGAGCCAAATTTGACATAAAAGACACACAACATCAGAACTGCATCAGAGATCTGCATCTACACACAACAGACCCTGACAAAAACCCACATAGGCAGTACAGGTTCTGTCACAGAACAGACAGTGGCCAAGGCAGTAGAGTAGATGACATATTAGTATCAGAATCCAAGTGCACAGAGACGGCATCCTCCACAGAAGTTCTGAACACATGGTCACAGCTTGCAAGCAAATGCAGGAGCGGGACAAGTTGCAGCAGGCTGAAGGCAAAATCAAAGTACTCAACAGGTATACGAATTTGATTTTATAGGCTGTTTGGTGCAGCACAGGGCCAGCAACAAGGCCTGCTTGACCGAGCAGGCCTTGTTGTGCCCCAGTACTGTTCGTCGTTCCGCCCCTGCAGCCTCAGAGCCTGCTCGGTCAAGTTGAGCACTTTGCTGTCAGCGGCGGGCAGCGGCGGCACAGATTCACGCGAAGCTGTTGGTAGCTTGCTGCGTTATTGCTGCAAGGACACCGGCCGTTTGCGCACGCCATGATTCATGCTTTGTAGACCTTTCGACGTGGATCTTTTAGAGACCCGCGGTTTGTGGTCTGGTGCCATGTGCGCTGTTTTGTGCCAGATCGAAGGAGTATTGTCGTTGGTGAGAGGTCACTGCCTATATTTCCGCAGAGCTTTGCTTATTACGATGCCATGCTGCATTGTCTGTCAAGTCATCTATGCTGAGTACCACATAGTCCTTCTAGAAGCCATGTATTGTTGAAAGACCCAGTGATTTGTTACTTCTGGAACCGAGACAGGCTTTAAAGCACGAATATCCTCGCGCTTGCGGACACGTCAGCACATTCATCACAAGCAACTTCTGAGTTGAGCTTTAAAGAGCCAGCGGCTTTGGTTCTGTCGGCTCAGGCCTGCTGTTCAGCACACCTGCTGTTGATTGTACTGGTACTCTTCCTGTTCAGTTACAATCCCTAAATCACCTTGAGTCCTCTCAACATCTCATCTGTGCCCTGATTTCGGCAGCAGCTGTGATTGCCATGCTGTGGCTCAAATGCGTGTATGCAACTTTGCTGCAAGCTGACATCAGGGAGTACCCTGATGTCAGCTTGCAGCACTTGACTCCAGTGCTGCATCTCCAAGCTTTCTGAGTGCAACATCCTCGAGTACCAGCTGTGCTAACGAATCTGATCGTTTTCCAGCAATTTGCCAATAGGTACAGAGTATCACGCATAGGCAACTTTTAAAATACTTCAGGCATTGTTCGGCGACTTTTTTCCGACTTTTACACCGTCGCGGATTTAAATTGGGCCCATTTTAAATCCGTAACGGAGTAATTTGTGTTTTTAGCATTGCTCATATGAGACTCCACTGCTGACCAGGCAACAGTCATGCCAATGAGCTATCTTGGCTCTAGCATGTCATTGGCTTTATGACAATAAAGACGCCATGCCTCCGTTCAATATGAAAACAAAACTTTGAATCACAGAAAGCATCGTGAAGCCCCCTTAAAGAGCATCACACATGCTCATGCATAAACACAATGTCGTGCACAACAATGGCACAGAGTGTCAATGCAGCATGCAGTCACCCAGTTATAGAGCAGAACCAGAGCATCAAACAGCATCAGCCGCAGCTTCAAAGTATCCTGTATCACTGGCCAGCAGGTGCAAGCTGACTCAGCAATGCAAGCAAGTTATTACTAACATCAGGTGCACCAGTGCCACCATCATCACCAGCTAGCACAGGTCCAGCATCTGCCACATCAGCTGAGCCTGACACAGCACTGTCTCCCAAGCTTTGCGCACCGTCGACTCGTGCATCACTTGATCTACCCACTGCAGCTGGGTGAGTAACGGGCTGATGCCGAGCAGCTGTCAAGGAAGGTGCAGGTGCAACCGCCAGATTTACCTGCAGATCTGCCAGGGGGTTCTGCAAGCCAGCATTGCGCAGTATGGACAGGATGTCAGACACGGGCGGCCCTGCAGCATTTCCCGGGGCTGCTGCTGGCAGCACCAGTTGACTTTGGCTGTGCGTGTGTGCTGAAGCCGGCAAGGGTCGCTGAGCTGGCGGGGAACCTGGCAGAGAACCTGCTGGCGCAGCTGCTGGTCTGTGCAAGCCATTTGTGCGCATGATGGAGGACTCTGGGGTTGGTGTGTGCGTAGTGGCATGTACGCTGGATGATGAAGAGTATGGATGTTGTGGAGCCGATGAAGAAGAGGGCTGTGCGTGTGGTTGTGAAGGCTGGTGAAGGGGCCGCTGGGGCATGTGGGGCTGCATGGGGTAGCCCTGTGGCCTACCAAGCCCTACACGCATATGACAGTACTTGCGTTAGGCACTGGCAGAAAAGTGTAAATCATTGAAATATCTATGCTGCTAAGCACACTCTGCATTGCTTCATACACAGGAGCAGAAGAAAACATGCATCATTCAGATGTGAACTTGAAAACCTGCTAGATGGCCGTCCAGATTGCAGCACCGCTAACAACAGCAACGACTCAGCAGTAACACAGGCATCTGGCAAATGACCATCCAGACAGTATTCAAACTTATGCATGGTCGGGGCACACACAGTGGACATGCCATGGATAGATGGCATTATGTGAGACTGGCACATAGTTGTAAACTTCATAGGAAGGGATTTTTCAGGAAGAAGAAGCATTGTTACCTGCAAGGTAGGCAGGGGGTGGCAGGCCCCCCATTGGGGGCACCCACTGATTTTGGGAAGAGGGGTACCCTCCCGCAAAAGGAGGCAGGCCCCCCACTGGAGGCAAGCCTCCCGGGGGTGGCAGGCCCCCTTGGGATGGGGGAGGTGGGGGTCTGTAGAGGGCTGAACTGCTGGCTCCACTACCTGCATTGCATGACCCACATCACCCTGCTGACAGTGAAAAAAGAAAAGAAAAGACAACACCTTTCGGTGTCAATTTAATGAGAAGTCTGTATATTATATTGGTCTGACTAGGGGCCTGCTTACAGTGACATCACCATTACAATGGGGCAGGCTGATATGCTGAAGCTGCTGCACAAGTTTGGCAACAGTACTGACAATGCACATTGCATGCAGGGTGTGATGGGTTTGAAGCTCCTGCAGTTCAAGATTGTGATGAAATTGTTGCTTTGTTTACACATCCATGATGTCATGACCAGTGAGGAAGCTTGTTCAGATCAGAGATGCTGAGTGCAATGCCAGCATGAACAGCAAAATGTCAGGAACAAACACGGCACCTGCATAACCCCCAGGTGGTCTGAAAGCAGATTTTGTCCTGGGGTCTGTCCTGGGGTCAACTCTAGGGTCAGCCCTGGGGTCCACAGGCATGTCTCTTCCTGTCTGGCCTGAAACCCCTGCCGGCCCAAGCCCTGCTGCAGGGGGGTATTGACCAGACCCTCCAGCACCAGCCCCAATTTGACCAGGGTATTGGCCAATTTGGCCAGCTGGAGCAGGGTTTGCAGCTCTGGCAGCTGCAGCTCTTCTAGGGTCTGTTGGCTGAGGCAAGTTAGGCATGGGATAGCTAGGGTTTCCAGCAGGGTTGGGAAGGGGGTGGGAAGCTGGCCTGGAAGGGGGGACATAGGAGGAGGGGTCTGGAAGGGCTGGGTTTGGGGCTAAAGCCAGGGCTGGTGCAGCAGCAGAAGCAGCGCTTGCTGTGCCCATCTTCTTATCCTTGTAAGGGATTGTCAGCGTGATGCGCTTCACAGAGCCCTGCAGAAGCAACAAAATAAAAGTCTATTGGGAGCAAGTTTCTGACATTTGACATGAGGATGCCAGCCAGAGGGAATGCGTGCAGAAGCATACGCATCTGTGAAGTTACGGGGAAATGGAGAACATTTGACAGCATGTAGTACCAGTCTCAGAAAGCCGCTGACATCCATAGGTTGTCCACACAGTTGCAGCGGTGAGCATCAAACAAAGTGAGGTTGTAAGCGCCAAATGCAGCCTATGCAGGTGACATGGTGCAGACATGTTGCTGAAAAAATCAGGCCTGCACATCATGCTTTCCTGCAAATGACTACTGCCAGGTTAACAACATTCATGGAGGTCTTGTCATCTGACTCCAGGCAAAAATGCATCACGTGAAATGGACAACAAAAATGTGTCACAGAGGGTAAAGGCGTTGTACAAACATGCTGCTGAATACTGCAAGCCTGCACTATGGAAATTCAGCCTGTCATTTTCAGGGAGCATTATTTTTCAGGCAATAAGATGTCGTGTATAAAAAGGGTCAAGAAAGAGAAAGAAACCAACCTCAGCCATATTGAAGAGCCACGCCGCCTTTTTGTCCAGGATCTTGTATGCAGTCAGTGCATCCTGCTCATGTTTGAAGCGCGTGTAGACCAGGTACTTGAGCTTGTTGAACCAGATGTCATCTTGCACGTGCAAGGGCCCATAATGAGTCATGACATTCTGCACCACAGCCTTGGAGGGAAGAGGGTAGTTCTCTCGGAACTGCAGGACAATGAGTGTGCGAGCATCCGCCTGCACTCGAGACACAACAGATTCAGAACTGGGAGCAAAGATCAGATTCAAGTGTCAATTGTTTATTGATGGCTTGTGTCTGATGTACACTTTTGGTGTGTGTTGACACATGATCTTACTGCTGGGTCTTAAAACCTGATAGAGGTGAGGCTGCACTGAAGAGGGCAGATTAGTTCTACAGCTGCAATGTGATTAGCAACTTTTGCCTGATGTAGTCTACGACTGGAAGATCTTGAAGAATATTCGACACTTCCCAGTGCAGACAGCCGCCCTGGCGACAGGACTATTCAGGTCAGAGAGGCTGTCAGGAGCGCAAAGCAAGAGTTCACCAGGGAGCAGAGTGGTGACAGACATCATTTGGCAATGAAAAATTGACTGTAAGCCTCTGGAATACATTTAGCTTGCGCTTGCACACTACAGACTAATGCATATGCTGCTCATATAATGGTTTCTACCAGGTCTTGTACTGACAAACAACCCACATTGCAGCCCAGCACACCAGCTACAACACAAGCACTGACTTGAATGCAAACAGCGATAACAACATGGGCTCAATCAGCAGACGTAATTGCAGTGTATACAGCAGCAGTAACGACAACGCGCGCTGTATCAGTTCACCTTTGGTTCTTCATAAGGAAGAGGATCAGCCGGTGATCCCAGCAGCTCATCCATGCTGCTGCGCCAAGGCTGGGTCTTGGATTTCATTTGCTGCAACATACCAGGTTGCTGTCAGTCAACAAGATGGGCTTGACTAACAATCAGGACGTTTGCAGCTGCTTGGCACTGTTGTGAACATCTTCAGAAAATAGAACTGCATGTCTGCTGCTCTTACCAAAGCTGACTTACAGGCAGTTCTGAGTTTGGATTTCCGCTGTAGGACAGAGTATACACGTTTTGGGATCGAGAAGAGCTTAGCATCACATGCAAGCAAGCATGGCTTGGATAGACACTTTTACAGTGCAGCAACGCATCGCATGTGAAATGCAGCCCAAGCAATATTGCATCAACACATGGCTGCTGCAGATTTGGCTGGGTTGTGGCAAACCTCCTGAACAAAGAGGTATTGCATATGACGTGGTGCACGCTATGCTGTCATGTTCAAACTCAAAAAGTGCGCACAGACACACAATCACCTAGCCATGCTGTCGGTTGTACAGACAACACGGGGTGTAAGGCATAACAGTAACACCCACAAATCTAACTGTAAGCATCATGATATCAACCAGCTGAGGCCAGTGCAAAGCTCTAGGCTCAAAGTAGATTGAGGCTCGTCAATCCCGGAACATCTAGTTTGACTTTTAATCCTGAAACGTCTATTTCAACTAAAAAAAGTCATCCCTACGCTGCAAATCTAAATAGAGAGACAGTAAACGGGGACAGTAAAATCGCAGTTCTACATGTGGAGATGTTTTAGCCTGTGCAAGGCTCTGAGCCCAAAGTAGAATTGAAGCCAGTGCAAGGCCCTGGACCCAAAGCAGGGCTGAGGCAGGTGCAAGGCTCTGAGCTCAAAGTAGGGCTGATGCTGAGGCTGACCTCAAGGGTGTTGTTATCAGTGCGAGCCTGCATCTGGTGGCGCAGCTGGGCGCGCCGCTCCTGCTTGGCCCTCAGAGACTGCTCCTCTGAGCGGCCGGGGCGGGCCGCCAGGGCCCTTGAGTCCACCACCTGCCTCCTGCCCTTTGTTGGGGTGTCTGCAGTATCCGATAATAAAATATAGTAATAAATAGATATACAAATAACTAAATATATATGAACAAATAAATAGTAATAAATTACAGATGATGAATGATAATGATTTTAATGATCATAACCATAATAATAATAATAATAATGATAAAACACAATAATATTTAGAGCTCTTTCCAGCTCATGATGAGCTAGGTACGTGCAGGACATGTCTTGTCTCTCTAGAGCAGCCTGTCTTGGATGTCTGCAGTCAGCATGAGAAAGTCTGCATGGTCAACCTGCCTCCTGCCCTTTGTTGGGGTGTGTGCAGTCAGCACCAGACATTACTCAGCCCAGCCATGCATGCAGCTGAGGAGCAAACATTGTCACCACTTGACTTTGGCATATTTCACAAGGCATATAGTTTGCGCCCTTCCTCAATGTTACGATTTGCAGATTGCTTGAGCCACATGACCAGCAGTTCTATGTACAGGTGTGTGCCAGTTTGACATGCCATGCTAGCTGCTGACAATAGGCAGTACTGAGGCAACAGATGATGAGGCAACAGGCAATAGGCAGTAATGATGATGAGGCAACAGGCAATAGGCAGTGACGAGGTACCCATTGCGTTGCTATACTACAGCACACATGTCTTGCTGTCATTCACCTCCTTGACTAGAATCCCTCCTGAGCAAGGCCTGCTCCCCATCACCCTCCTGGCTACCCTCAGCCTTCGCCTTCTGCTTATTGCCCCTGCTGCCAGAGCCCGACTCCAGCTGCCGCTGCAGCTTCTTCTTGACAAATTTACTATCGCGCTGGGCTTCCTTGCGCAGACTCTTCAGCTTCGCTCCATTGGCTGCTGCTGCTAAGCGCTTGTCGTCATCTGCACATGCAGAAGAACACGTGAGCGACGCAACTTCCACTCAGCAGTGACAATACCACTATACCTGCTAAGCAGGTGTTGCCATTACAGACGCAGCAGACACATACATGAGCACTGTATGTGTACGTATTGCACTGTTGATGCTGCGTCATGTTGTATGCTGTTGCTGTTGTGCACCTGCAGCCTGAAGAGAGAAAGAAAGGCTATGCTTTTCAGCGATCATAGCGGAAGCCTCCTACGACGGCAACTCAGGGCTGACCCAAAAGCTGTATGTTGAGTGGGGGAGTGACTAGAGGCCAAGCAGGAGGCTCAGTGTGGGGACAAGATACAGACAAGCCAAAGGGAAAGCAAATCTGCTGCAACTGCACACACATGGGCAGAAACGAGCCACAAGCTGTGTGATTTTGTGCGTTGGCAGAAGGGCGGATATGTAGCGCCAAACACCATTGATGTAGCACACTTATTTGACAGGAAGGCGGTTCAGTATCAATCAGGAAAGATCAAGAGGGATGATCTTACCCTGATCTGACTCAGCATCAGATTGGTATGACTCATGGGGTTCATCGCTGCCGTATGACACCTCCGAGCCTTCTGGTTCAGAATCCTCAGCCTCCGGAACAGCAACTGCCTCCTGCACTTCTGCTTCATCCTTGACCACAGAGGGGGCTACTGCTGGCTCACCCTAGACAACAACAGGGTTACGTCAGAACAAACCAGGGCAGCTGCAGGTTGTGGAGTTAGCATTAGGGTTTGTGAGGGGTTTAAAGACTTTTACTCACAATACCTGTACTAATATACCGCAGAAGAGGCCTCACCAGGGTGAAACCAGCTGCAACTTTGGAGTAAGCATGAGGGTATGTGAGGGGGTTAAGGAGGTTAGCTCCCAAGTCCTGCACTGATGTACCGCAGAAGAGGCCTCACCAGGGTGAAATCAGTTGACAGCAGGGAGACGCGCACATACACCTACATACGAAGCTGCAACAACTGCACTGAGGCATACAGGTATATGCAGATATAGGCATATGTACCACATGATATGGATGGCAGTTCCCTGTGGATAAAAGTTGCAGATCTACATAAGCGCTGCACATAGCTAGCTCATCATGAGCAGGAAAGCGTTGAACAATCGCTGTTATGATGACCCAGGCTGTCCTGAACCTTTCACTGGAGAGGATGATCAGGATCAGGCTGGGGCTGTGCACAGATGCATCAGCCAAAGGTGCAGAGGTCACTGTTCTAATGCCCTTCTTGGCACACCCTAGCAGCAAGCTGGGCAAGCCGGGCAGCATGCACAGCAGCAGGTTCCTCCACAACACCAGAGGACGAAGGTGCCTCAAACAACATGGTTGAGAAAGTCTAACACAATTGGGAAACACCACCACTACCACTACCACCACTACCACAAAAACCACACCACCACCACCGCCACAAAAACCACACCACGCCACCACCATCACCACAACACTGGCACCACCATCACCACAACACTGGCACCACCATCGCCACAACACACCACCACCATCAACACAACACCGCCACCACGTGTCCTTCCTGATAGAGGCCTTCAAGCTGGCCCTGGCAGCTTCCACTTTGAACATTGGCAGCCCCCAACTCAGCAATCTTGGCCATGACGACAACATTGCTGAATTGGAGGCTGCCAATATCCAACTGGAGGCTGCCAAGGTCGGGTTTAAGGTCGCTGCCAACAGGGACACCACCCTGGGCAACATCTCAACTATGCCCCTTGAGTCACCTTCGTCCTCTGGTGTTGTGGAGGAACCTGCTGCTGTGCATGCTGCCCGGCTGGCCCAGCTCGCTGCTAAGGCGTGCCAAGAAGGGCGCTGAAACAGTTTCCTCCGCACATTTGGCTGATATCGTTATTAACACTACTGTCACTAAGTACAGCAGCTCTATTCAATCCCAAAAAATCTATTTTAATCCAGAAACGTCATCCCTACACTGGAAAGCTAAACTCAGAAATGCCTGGGGACAGTAAAAACGCTTTTCTACATTGTGGAGATGTTTTGGCAAAACGTGTAGATACCTCCAGCTGCAACAAGGCCACTGCATGACTAGAAGAAGAAGAAGAAGAAGAAGAAGAAGAAGAAGAAGAAGAAGAAGAAGAAGAAGAAGAAGAAGAACAAGAAGAGGAGGAGGAAGAAGACGACGAAGATTGCAAGCTACATGACTTTACCAGATGCAGTCAACACAGGTGCAGAACTACCTGAGCCTTTCTCTTCTTCGTCTTCTTTGCCGGTCGATCCTCGGAGTCCGCGCTCCCGGACCGCCCTGCACGCTTCAGCCTTGTGCTCTTCTTCTGCACACGCACCATGCACTGTCAGCACAAGCTTCACTTGCACCAGAGCAGCGGTTTCCCCAAACTCAGGTTTTTTTTAACGTTTAGTGAAATTAGTTTTTGTTCCAGTTTCTCCAAGAACGAGTTTCTGAGGGATGGTGTGTTAGCTGCCTTTTGCCAGAGCGATGGGTTTTCCCCTTGTTGTGAAATGCAGCATACAACATTTGCATCGGCATGACCAATTCACTCACGCCTCACATGACCTAAACAAGCCCTATCCCTTGAGCCCTACATGAACCTAGACCCAAGACACCATTGCCTCAGCCAACATCCAGAAAGACCTCAGCAGCAGCAGGAGGAGGTCAAGTAGCAGCAGCGGCAGCAGCAAAAGGTCAAGCAGCAGCAGCAGCAGGTCAAGTAGCAGCAGGAGGTTAAGCAGCAGAAGCAGCAAGAAGAGGAGCAGTAGCAGCAGCAGGGGGAGGTAACATGCTAGGAGACAGGTGCTCATGTGGCAATTCTGTCCATCCTCACACTGAAACAAAAGACAACAAGGGGTGCAGGCGCAACAACAGGGTGCTGCCTCTTAGTGTGTGAGAGCCTCACCTTGCGCACTTCCACAATGGTTCCCTGGCTGATGTGCTGCTCGAAGGCCAGCAGCAGCTTGTGGTAGGCCTTCTTGACGCGGGCAGCCTCCATGCCTGACATGTCGGCCCGCCACTCCCTGGCCACAGCTGACCACTGCCTGCAGGGTAACATTCAACCATTCATTCAAGCGTTGACTCAGTGTATGTCTTTGCGTAGGGAAAACTGCGATACAGTCATGATTGTGTATAGAAGTCTGACGCAACACTGCAGCTGCAGCAAAAGACTCAGCCAAGTCAGGGACAATGCTTCAGCAGATAAAAAGCACCAACACCTATGTAAAGTAATTGAATGATGACAGCTTGTAATGAGGTCAACGGCCAGACTGACAATAGTGTTGACCTTGAGACACTAACTCCTAGACAGCCTGAGCCGTTGTTTTTTCTCCAAGTACAAAGTAATTCCCAGATCTGAAAAAATACTTTTAGTGTTGCAAAAAATACAAAAAAGACAACAAAACATGACAAACAGTTCACCTGGTGCCTGACACGCCTTCAAAGCCTCCTCTCTGTGCCACAGCATTGAAGATGGTGTAGCAGTCCAGGGGGGTCTGCAAGATGCTGGGGGGCGACAGGGTGGCTCCATGCTGGGCATAGAACTGGCCCAACTGCTCATCGAAGGCCAGCCGGCTGTCTGGCAGCTTGCTGATGTAGTGAGTGTACCTGCACCACAGCAGCAACAGCAAATCTTTGTCTGGTTGACTACCAAAACTTGTGTATTCTCGCTTTCTGAGGTCAAATTGTGAAGTGAGTTGGTAATGAGTGTACATGCAGCAGGGCAGCAAAAGCTGATCACTGCTTTTTGCATTTCCTTGAAATCTTGTGCATTTCCAGCTTTTCAAAAACAAATTGCAGAGGGTAGGATTCACAGATGAGGGTCACTTGGCAACTCGCACTGCTGTTCTTTGGGCACAACTTTTGAACTCAGGCGTGACAACTCATAGCCATTCTCAGACTCAGGCGTGAAAACCTATGGCCTTTCTCAAATGTATATACATAACAAAAATTGACATCAAGGCTGATAGTAGACGACTCAAGCAATTAAACCACCCTGGCACCTCTGAGAAACATCACATTTGTGGTGACACATGCCTGGGAGTCACACAAACGCTCAGCTTGACTGCTGCAATGCCAAGTTTTAGCAATGAACATGCATGGCAGAAGATACAGGCATGACGCTTACGTGCAGCCCAACCTGCAGGCTAATGGGTGTGTGACACACATTGCTGTTTCCTTGTTGCTGGATGCCATACTCCATTCACTTGCACCAAAATGCGCCCTGTTTTACTGTCAAGCCCATAGTCCCATGAGGCCTTGTGGCAGAGTCAACCCACGGAGACTTTGTTGTGTGGAGGTCTGGTGCCAATGTCACTCTCATCAGCATGAGAACACAGGCATGTGCCAAGTGGGAGTGCATGTGTGGCTGCTCTCACCTGTACTCGATGCCCAGGTCTGGGCCCGGTGCTGCCGGCACACCTACAGGAGCCTTTTCGGACTTGACTTTGGCCCATCTCACGTCTCGGGCGCTCAGAGCCTCTGCGGTGGTGTCCCCTACCTCCCCTTCTTTGTTGAAGTGGCTGTATGAGAACACCTGCATGTGACAAAGGTGACGCAAGGGTTTAGCACAGGGAATATGCTTTAGCCTCAAAGCTGAAGCCTATGTCATGTCGGCAGCTCACAATATGTATGTCCCCAATGCGAAGCCTAGGTGACGCAGGCTTTGCATTGGAAACATACATGGTCTGGGCTGCTGCTGCACACCATGCTGAATTTAGGCTTATGATCCTGCTTTTTGGTGTCTAGGGTTGAGACTGCAGTGAAGCCTGTCGTGAACCATCGGAAAGCAGCATAAGGCAGCCCCAACCCTAAGCATCAAACATCAGGATCCAGACCCTAAACATGGCATGGTGTGATTGACCACAGGCTGCACTGCGGCTGCGCTGGGACCATTTGTTGCACGCTCATGTACCAAGTACCAGCAGGTATCTTCACACATACAGGGCGTGCAACTTGTGGACTCTGGGACAAGGCATAGATGCCAGTGGGAATCTGAGAAACCACATTCACGAGGATCTGAGGCAATGCATAGATGTTGGTCAGAGTCTCACAAACCAATGTTGTGCTTGTGATCTGTTTGAGTCCCCCCATCCCCCCCCCCTTGAGCCAAATTGCATCAGCATAGCAAGCAGCAGATATCTCACCAACTCTCTGAAGCTGAGCCAGGCAGCAGTTTCAGCCTTCTGTCCATCCCAGACGTGGCTGTCAGGGTCCACTGCCATGTCCCTCAGCACAGCAATGATGTCAGGGAAGCTTGCCTTCAGCTGGCGGGGGCCTGGCCCCCTGTACGACCCTGACCCCTTGTTCACCCTGCCATAACAGAGGGGGTGTCAGCACGGACTGACAATTCAGCACGAGAATGCATGGGATGAGTCAGTAATGGAGTATTGGCCTCCAGCTGACCCCTGGACTGACCGGTCGTCACATTTTCCAGATCCCGAGCAAATAGATGAGCATGACTGAGAAGGTGCATCTCACAGAAGAACATAATGTTTGCATGCTTGCATGAGCTCAAGGTGCTATGAGACAGCCTGCAGCATTGCAAAGCAAACATTGCATGGGTATTCAAAACCGCCACTCAGCCTGTTCATGCAGTAACAAATGGCAGCGTGGGCAATTCGGCAGAGGTAAGCTGGAGCTCTACTGATCTTGATGTGAACAAATTCAAGCTGACCTGGCGGGTGGGTGTGATGCTTTGTCATCATCTTCCACTGGAGTCTTCTTCCTTCTGCTCTTCTTCTCCTGCTCAGCCTTTGGCTCAGGCTCTGCATCAGAATCTGACAAAGGCTCATCCTCAACATCAGACTTGACCTTGGGGGAATCTGGCTGAATGTCGGACGCTGGCGCGTCTAGTACTGCTTCAGGGCTGGTGCTGTCTTCTTCTTTGACCTCATCGATGCTGTCTTCTTCTTTGACCTCGGCGATGGCGGGCTTCCTCCTCTGCTTCTTCGGCTTGTCCTTGTCAGACTGCACATGTGGCGATCAGAATGGTTGCCATCTGAGCAGCCATACAGAGGAAAGGATGACTAATGTACAGAAGGCAGGGAAGCAGCTGAACTGCGCAGGTACACTCAAAGAGCTGACAAAGCTTGTTGCAGGAGCTTGGCCATCTGAGAACGCGGCATATACCAATAGACCATGCAGCCTAATATAGGTGTACGAGCATGGGAATTGTGTACGGATATGAGCGTGTTGAATTTACGTGTGCATGCGCATGGCAAGTATGTGTACATGTGAGTGAGCAGCATGCTGCTATTAAAAAGTCACAACAGACTGCAGTACATTGGGCTTGTTGTCATCTGCACAAATGCTGCTGCTGCCGGTTTGTTGAATCTGATACAATGGACAGACAAAAAAGCAGAAGACAGTCATCACCAACCAGCAACCAGGAGGGAAGGAAGCTAAAGCAGACAAACAACACTCAATTATAACACATGCAGCTTTGAACCCCCCAAGAGTGAGTCTGACACTTTAATGCACCTGCATTATCTTTGGTTCTGCATCGTCCTTGCGCTTCCGCTTGACAAGGCGTGCCTTGCCAACACCTTGCGCAGCCTCCTCACCCATGCTCTTCTCCTTCTTCACTGCTTTGGTCTTCTTCCCAGTACCAATTGCCTGCTGCTCTTCCTCGTCCTTCACAGAATGTGCTACATCAGCTGCTTCAGCAGCTTCCTCAGCAGCTGCTGTCTGTGCGTTGATTGGGTTGGCATCTGGGGAGGGCGACTTCCTGCGTTTGAGGGCAGCTTCCTGCAGCTTCACGTTGTGGCTTTTGGCCAGGGAGAAAAGCTGCCGCTTGGCTGCATCAATCTTCACCGGTGACATCTGCAATGTGATAATAATGATGATAATAATATTAATATTAATATTAATAATAGTAATAGTAATAGTGACTGTTATTATGTTTTCCAGCCCATGATGAGCTAGGTATGTGCAGGTATCTGCAATGAGACATGTCCAACACGCTTGAGGGCCTGACAGACTCTGCATGTGTATTGTGAGCTTGTGAGTCCAAGTGCATGAATTTCATAAGCAGTCAAGCCTATCTGACTGGGGTTGCAATTGCAAAAACTGTGATAGCCCAGATGGTAGATGAAGCCATGGACAGGCTCTGAGGCCTATCTGACTGGGGTTGCACTTGCAGAACCTGAGATAATCCAGATGGCAGATGAAACAGGATGCACAGGCTGCCTGTTCTTACTGTGCAGCAGGATCTTTGCTATACCACTCTGCTGCAACGGGTACAGGCAGCATAGAACTCCTCTTTGTGCTTGGATGATCTAAAACTAGCAAAATCTGCCACTGACATGGTGTCACTACAAGGAAAATGTGGCTGAATGAGTGCTTGCATCTCAAGTATACCAACACATGGCACACCTGTGGCATCTGACTTTGTGCTCAGGCAACACAGAAAGGTTTACATACAATGCAAGCAAGGGCTACCTTGGGTCGCTCCATGGGGTTACAAGCCACAGTGTGCAGCCACAGCAGCGCTTGCTGAGCGCTGCAGTCCTGCAGCTTCTCTGCAGAAGCAGGCAGGGGCCGCAGGTCATCATAACGGTCCTCGGCTGCCTCTTCATCACTGTCATCAGACCAACCAGGGTGGAGAAAGTCATGTGGGCGGTACTTGGTACCTGGCTCTTTGCCTAGGCGCCTGGTGCGCACCTCCATGCCCTCTGCACAGGCTCTGTTGAACTTCTTGTCCTACAGGCAGTATACTTCGGTTAGCAATGGGCTGTTCGTAAATTCAGAATAGAGTTCCAGCGTCTGCTTGGCAAGCATGCGTGGTGGAGCTTGCTTGTGAAGAGGCCTAGATGTGAAGCAGCTCACACATGGGAAGCTTCTGAGCAGAATGCTATTGCTGCATGCAGTCAAGTGTTGCGAATGAAATAGCTTGCCATGATCTGCTCTTGACAGCATTAACGCTGCATATGGCCCAGCAACAACATTGCTATGATCACCAGTTGCAACAGTGTCTGACCCAGGACTGCTGATTAGCTAAGTGCAATCAGCAAATGACACTTGACGTCCTCAGGCATTAACTATTGATGGGGTACATGCCTGAGCATATACACAGCCTCACGCGATCTGTTGCATGTTGCGCGGCATCTGACGTTGCAGCAAGTTTGCAGGGTCATGCAGATGCAGCTACAAAGCACATGATGTCTCCGTTTGCAGCTTTCCTTGCCAAGGCACACTGATGTGAGGTCTACCCGCTTGGATGCAGCCTGTCGCGACTTGGAGTCGTAATTTTGGTGGAATGGTATGATGTCCCTTCCCTTGGGGAACCAGCCATAACTATCATCCCCAAAGAAGCTGATGAGGGTGTGATCAGGCTTGCGGTCTCTTTTCACTTTATCATTGGTTGTTTTCTTGGGGTCCATAACCTGTATGCAAGGCAACCTTTCGCAAAGTTCGGTCAGATTTTGGTCTGACTGTGCTGCTGTATAGCCGAAGTAATTGCAGTACACTACAGCAAGGGCAGCCTGCAATACCTGGCCTGGCCACCATGGGTGGCCTTGCACTCGCACCCATACCAAGTCTCCGACCTTGGTCACGGACATACTATATTGCTGTCACCAGAAGTTGAAACCTTGATGCTCCCACTATGTCATGGCTACGTCGAGGGTGGCAAGGGCAAGCCAGTTTCGCTGACTTTAAGATCTCAGCATGCACCACACTTTTAACGTCGCGCTTGCAGAGCCAAGCCGGCCAAAGACAAGAAGACTCTCGCTGCGCAACCGACAACACCAAAACGCTTCAAACGACACAGATGCACGCCCAAGTCGTGAATTGCCTCAGCTGTAAGTTTGGGTCTGAAGGTCGTGCTGCAAGTTACAACTGTGCCTCTTCATCAAGCTGCCTGAAAAGCAACGTTGAATGCTGACACAAGCTGTCGAATGTTGCACGAAAAGCAGCCAATTGCATGAGGCAGTGCAACAGAGGCTGAGTCGTGAATGTTGAGCAGGGCTGCGAGGCAGCACCTTCGCCCTGGTTTGCGAGGTCTCGGTTTTCCGGTGATCAGCGGATCACTTGCACGCCCCCTGAATCGGCGTCATCTCGCTTGGCGTGCACTTGTCGCGATGTCTCAGTCCGGAGAATACACCTACAAGTGAGCATCAAACTATCCTCTCCATATAACACGAGACCTGCATGCATGCCTGCTGCTGCATAGGCATGCACACTGTCGACTGACGCCTGCTCTTCTTTGCTCGCGACCATGGCCACTCGCCAGCCTGTGAAACGATCATGTCCATGCACATGCCGTGCATTGTAGGTATCCGCGCCCAGGAATGACAGTTGATGCCTGCATCGTAGCAAAGCAACAGCCTGCCAAGGTCTTGCTGATACAGCGCAGGAAGTCTCCATGTAAGGTATACCCGCCTCTGCATTTGGAAACACAGGAATCACAAAGACTTTTCGACAACACGACCAAGCGTGTCTGATATACGGGTTTGTTACAATACAGGACCAATGGGCTCTTCCTGGTGGCTTCGTGGACGAGGATGAACCTCTAGACAAAGCAGCTGCCCGTGAGCTGCAAGAAGAGACTTCAGTCAACCCAAAAGATGTGTTGCTCACTCAGGCAAGTACAAGAGCGTCCGCATCCTGTCCTAGCAAGTGAGCTTTTCTCTCTGCTACAGCGCCACTACAGCACCTGCTGTATGAGCATGATGCCAAGTTTGTTACAGAGTTCAAGTCTGCATGTATTGTCATCGAGCATTGTTTTTCCACAAAACTCTTGACGATGACACTGAACTATCCCTCCAGGTGGGTGCCTTTGGGGATCCTGGGCGAGACCCCAGGGGTTGGTGTGTGAGTGTTGGCTATGCAGCCCTGGTCCCCTCAACTGAAATGGGTGTCAAAGCTGCGGTATGTTCCAACAAGTTCAGTGACACAAGCTGTCCATGCATTTTTTCCACAAACAGTCAAGCCAATTCTGAGACTAAAACCGTCTTTTTGCTGCCCAGTTGCAGCATGCATTGGTCAAGTGTTGCATGAAGACAATGCTGGCAAAGGCAACTCAGTGTGTTCTTTGGATGCATTTGGACTCATATCTCAGAAAAGCTGCTGAAGCATTCCATCAACATAGACAGGCATGATTTCGCAAACACAGTAGCTCACTATTACTCCTGAGCAACGTGCATGCAGGATGATGCAACAGAGGCCGAATGGTATGATGTCACAAAGCTTCCTCCATTGGCCTTTGATCACAAACTTATTGTACGAACAGCTTTTCAGCACCTGCTACAACAATCAGAAACAGAAGCTACAGGTATGCCATCTGGGCACTTGGCATATCCGTGATAAAATGTAAGCGCTGTGTGAACTCCATTGCGCTGGATGCATTGGGACCCTTAGTCTATTGATATGTGTCAGCGTTGCTTGTCATGCTGCACCAGAATGTGCAGCTGCAGGTTTCACAAATTTGTTTTTGGCAAAGGGCGTGCTGTGCTATGCTGTCTTGTGTGCTGAACAGTATACCTGTTGAGCATCCACAAGCAGTTTTCCTCACTGGCAACATAAAAATTAGGCAAAGCTCAGGAGTGCATCAACTTTGAAACACATTCTTGCCGCTGAGAGTAATGCCATCACATTGCAACTTTCAAGGAAGTCAAGCACGAATTTCACTGAGCCATGCGTCTGCAGAGGGTCTGTCTGCAGCCTTGCAGCAAGGCGCCAAGAACCTTGAAGGACGTTGGACACCTCCCAAGGAATGACACCTATGTTCTGGAAAACTCTACCAGGTGTAAACCTCATTTTGCGCAGCAGAACACTGATAGCTGCAGCAGCTGTCTGTACTTGAGGTTGCATGCCAACACGAAGCTACTCAGCTGCTGAGCAGACAAGTCGTCCCTGGAGCGGTGCCCAAAGCGTTTGAAGCGATGTTGCTGTTTGCTGAAATGAGGCTGACAAGCTTCACAGCAGCAGATTTCATGCCACAGCCTGGGTGCAAATTTGCGTGTAAAATCTGCAGCCAACACTGTAGGTTGTTGTAGGCATCTTGCAGCATTGCTGTAAATGAGGTTGAGTTGCGCTTGCCCGCATGTCTAGAACAGATCTGTGAGTGCCACTGTGGCAGTCCAAATCATGATTTGGACATGTAAGTTGAACCAACTGATTGCTGCAACGCTGCAAGTTGCGTATAATGGCGTCACGCACTTCCTAGTGCGTGCATTTGAAGGTGGATGGACATGCCTCAGCTGGGCTCAATATTCCCCCATAAATGCCTAACCAGCCACCTTACAAATTTGGCGGAATCTATTACCAGCCACCTTTGAGGCTTAGTCATCCCGTATCCCACAGATTGGGTCGCCTTGCGTGTGCGTGTAAAAAGTGTTACAAAACAGCATGCTTTGGATCATAATACTGGTGACTCTGACAGTAGTCCATACACTGGAACATGTCTACCCTAAGTTTTTCCAAGCACTTGAGAGCGAAGGCACCACATTGCTGAGACTATTGTCCATAGTTGCAGGGGTTACGCTGAAGTTAGACTCGTGATTCAATATGGACAATGCTCAAAACAGTCAAGCATAACATGAGGTGGTGTGTGATGTACGTGCTTAAGCAAGCTTGCAAAGCAGACTCCATCATCCCTCAGAATCTGTCATATCATGATATAGTCTTAAAGCAAACACCAATTGGCAACAAGACCAGCTACGCCTGCACCAACGACTGCAACCAACACGAATCATGTTCCTTTGTGATGGGGAATCCATCACTGGCACCATCAGGCCATGTCAAGTCGGTGTGATTCATGAAAAATGGGTATGTAGCTTGGTTTGCAATTCCTGCCCACTCAAAGTCTACGATGTGAACACCATCTTGCACAACGAGAATGTTATTGGAGCGCAAATCACCATGCACAAAATCAGCCTCATGCAGCACTCGGACGGCATCTCGCAATGCCTTAGCTGGCTTGCTGACAGACTCATCCCATCGGCACCCATCAACAAACTCCATGATCACCATGAACCAGCCACCTAGCAAGGCTCTCAAACCCAACACATTTGGTGCAAAGCCTTTGGATGCCAAGAGATCATGTGCTTCTCTGTGGTATGACCGGCAGAACTTCACAAAGACAGGCGTTTCCTGACCCATCTGGACTACCACCCCTTTGAAACAAAGCCTGTCAAGCTTCTTAATGTATGTCAGCTGTACTTGAGTGTCGTGGAGGTCAGTGAACTCTGCTGGATACGGATACAACAGTTGTCGCTGCAATGGCCGCTTTGCTTTTGCCTCTGCATCAAGTTGGTCATAGAAAGAACGCAGACTGAGCAATGCTGCTCGCAAAGCTGTGAAGCAGCGTGCAGCCTGCAACATCAGTGGACTGTGAGGCTGCCACAGAAGGGAAACCATGGGTGTCAGCTGATCACAGATGGCACGATCAGCAAACACAGCCCCAGAAAAGCTCATGTTTGGACCAGCTAGCTCTATAAGCAGGGTTGGGCAAACTGAAATCTTCCGGTTAATGTCATCTTGAAAGGCATGCGCAGCAGCATACGCAGCGTTCTGAACATGGGCAGCTCCTCCGCCACAGCCTATTTCATTCTTGATCTCGATGTTGACCAACATGCCCCCCAGATGCTTCCATGAACCATCTGTGTCACATCTACCATACCTCGCCCGCTCTAGGGTCACACCAAACTCTTCTTTCAGCAAAGCCCAGAAAGCGTCCCTTCGCATGGTCTCGTTGAGAAAGGTCTCTGACATGGCCTCTGAAACTTCTGCTGCAAACTTGCAATCGGCTTTGCTTGGGATGGCTGTCTCACAATCCTGAGCAACTTTAGCAAGAATGGGGTCAAACAGGACAACTGGGGTCGGTTGTTTCTCTGAAGTGCGGGCTGGGCGGTGGTAGCACATGGCTTCTGTCAATTTCTGCATCTGTGGTGCACTCCAGCTCTCGTCTCCTGTGGGTTTGCCATAGGAGGAGGGCGATGGCAGCTTAGCTTTGCCTAGCGTGGCAAGCCGCTCACGATGTGCAGCAGCATCTACAATCAAAACAGATCATTGAAAGCTTTGGTCACGGCATGATGCTGACACAGGGCAAACAGTGACCAAGACATGCAAGAGGAGGCACCGGCGTGGTATCATCACTCTTGAACAGCAGAGACCGCATGATTGCTCTCTGGCAACAACAGTTTCACACAGTGGGACAGCCAATGGACACTTTACACAGATGCCATTCTTTGAAACAAGCATGACAGATGACACAGCAGACTGTGTCTTCATCCAGATGCTTTTCTGACCACACACCTGTCCTGGTTTTTTTCAAGGGGGGCTCTGCCACATCGTCATCATCTCTCGCATGCTTGCCTGCGTTTGTAAGCTTACTGCTTTCGAGCTGTAGCGCAGAAAGTCGCTGGTATTCAGCTTTTGCCAGTGCTTCCTGCTTGCTCCCTTCTGGCGCCTCCTTCCATGCACGATGCAGCTCCCTGATCTCTTGCTCGATGTCAGTCATCACCCTGGCGGCATAAACAACAACAAAGTGAGTAGTGGTATACTTGACAACAAAAGAAAAGGTGGCTGTCACTGAACACTCGAGCAAAGCTGCGAGGCAAAGGACAAACTCAGCGGTATTTACAGGTAGCCGCAACGTGTTACAAAACACCGGGTGACATGTTTGAAACAGCACTTCTCACCTGGATTTCGTCCTACGGCAGGAGCACTTGGGAATGTTCCGAACTCGAACAATTTTAGGAGCGCAGATGAACAAAGAAGAAGAAGAGAGCAAGTTACAACGTGCGTGTGACGCAAGCTTGTCATGCATTACTGACATAGTGGTCATGACAGTGGTATTTGGTATCTGTTTACATGCTAAAAGGCTTTTGTTTGCAGCACATTTGGTTTCTCTTCACACACAGTCACAGCTTATTTTATTTTGACAATTTCTTGATGATGCTCTTTTTGTTTGTCTATGTCACTCGTTTGTCTGTCTCGTTTTCTGATGAAGAATCGCAATTTAGTCAAATGGGCTAGCTGGCCCCAACGACTGTAAAATCCATGAATGAATGAATGTGATCCTGCATTCTGGTAATAATGCTTTGGCCGTAGTCTAAAATCTGAGTGGAAACCTCCAGCATCAGCTATCATTACACCTGATGGTCTGTGCGTGTCTAGGCTGTCCTCGAAGTTAGTAATTTATGAACATAGAATACAAGAACATGCACTGAATACAAGAACAACGCCTGCAAACCAAATCGTGCAAATCAAGGTGTGTAAAAAAGCTACCCGCGCATTGCTCGCACACTGTGAAGAAGAGTGTAGCATGAGATTCAATAAGGTGCATGCAGAAATGCAAGCCACTTCATCTCAATTGCTGGTTCCTGATGGCCTCGCGAATCCTAGGGTCTGTGATCTGCTCAGCACCTGGTAAACTGCTGCTGACACCCCAGGTTGGCCCTGCTGTACAACCCATACCTGGAAGGAAACAGCACTGGCTTGACTCCAACAACAAGCCCTGCCACCGAGTGTGTGTGATCAAGATGATAATGGTATCTGTTGATTCCTCCTGACAACCACAGGAGCCAAAAGTGGTAATGAGCGCAACCGTTCAACACTGCAACAGGATACATTGCAGCACCTGGGTTGTGCGCAGGTCGACCACCTGAGGCTGTTGTCCATTCTCCATGACGGCCAGGGTTGAGGTACTCTGCTGGATCCAGCTTGCCCTTCCAGGTGTCAGCCACATGGCTCAGCCTGGCCCTGCCATACTCTTCAGGGTCTCTGGC
>JAABUK010004478.1_pt1 | contig 22643 bp, 28 predicted proteins | sample 5559141 | NCBI WGS metagenome assembly JAABUK01 (sample SAMN10711869, study PRJNA513367) | rock metagenome | isolation source: Antarctica rocks | place: Antarctica: Victoria Land, Pudding Butte nord | collected 2016-01-03
TACATACATACATACATACATACATACATACATACATACATACATACATACATACATACATACATACATACATACATACATACATACATACATACATACATACATACATACATACATACATACATACGGAGACAGTTGTGTATACATACAAATATACAAACAAATACGGGCACATATGTTACACATATATAAACACATGTAGATATCTGACATCTGCATGCTACAGTTTATTGACCAGCTGTGTGGTGGTGCAGTCCCTGGAGCCATTCTACGACCAGTTTGACCCGGACTTCATCAACATCAGGAAGACTGTGCGTGAGGTGCTGCAGAAGGAGGATGACCTCAACGAGATTGTCCAATTGGTTGGCAAGGTCAGTAGGCCCAAATTGCCTCAGATCACAGCCGCATGCATAGCATCTGCACCACCGCCTGCATGCTGTATGTACTGTGCAGCTGGTTGGCAAGGTCAGTAGGCCTAATTTGCATGCAAATGCATATTATCTGCACCACCGCCTGCATGCTGTATGTACTGTGCAGCTGTTTGGTTGGGTCAGTAGATTCCAGTTGCATGCATAACACCTGCATCACAGCCTGCATGCTGTATGTACTGTGCAGCTGTGTGATAAGGTCAGTAGATCACAGCTGCATGCATACCATCTGTGTTGTTGCCTGCATGCTGTATGTATCATCCAGTTTGTTGGCAGAATCAGTGGGTCCAAGCAACTGGTGGGCAAGGCCAGTAGGCCCAACCCAGCTGATGAGCAGCGTCACTCAATTGCAGTTGCATGCATACCATCTGCACCTTTGCCTGCATGCTGTATGTGTTGTCCAGCTGATTGGCAAGGTCAGTTGGTCCAACCAGCTGAACAACACATAGAGCATGCAGGCAAAGGTGCAGATGGTATGCATGCAACTGCCATTGACTGATGCTGCCAATCAGCGTGGCAAGATCAGTAGGCCCAGCTTGCATGCATGCCATTTGCATCACCAGCATTCGCCACCGCATGTAGGCCACTGCATCAATGCTGGTGGCTGTAAGCATTGCTGGCGACATCCATTTTGATAGAATGACATAACCCACCGCGTGTAGCTGGGGACTGTCACTGTATCAGAATGGATATCGCCAGCAATGCGTACAGTCAGCATGCATCAGATGCAGCGCCTAGAGTGCAAGCCTCCTCTGCACCTGCTGCCTCACTGGTCTGAGGCAATTGTCAGCAGGCAATTGACAAGGTCACAGCACTTATATGACAAGCTTACAACACACAACATGCATGGGGGATTGTAGCAACAAGCACATGCTGGATTGTTTGTTGGGGTCTTGTTGGGGTCGTCGGGGTAAGGAGCCAGGTGTGAACAGCATGGCAGCATTGCAGATACATCAAATGGTGCTGCCAGTCAAAGACCTGACTTTCATGCTGAGAACAAGACAGCTGCCACACTGAGATGTATCTACAAACCTTGCTACAAGAACTCATCAGCATGGATAATCCCCCGCCCCCCGCCCCGCCCCCTACATCTGCCTGTGCCTAGCTCATCATGAGCTAACAAGCCTCAACAGCCTTGTTCTCGACCATTCTCAATGTCTGATATGATCATTACGATACTTGCTATCATTGTTGTTGATATTGATGTCTGACCCCCCCCCTGGTGCAGGACTCCCTGGCAGAGGGAGACAAGATCACTCTGGAGACTGCCCGCTTCCTGAAGGACGACTTCCTACAGCAGAACAGCTTCACCAAGTACGACAAGTACTGCCCCTTCTACAAGGTCAGCCTCCCTGCTCTGGATTCTTCTAGAGGTCGTGTGTGTGTGTGTGTCTGTCGCTTTTGCCAGGTCACGTGTGTGTGTGTGTGTGTGTGTGTTTGCATGCGTGTGTGAGATAGACAGTGTGTGTGTGTGTGTGTGTGTGTGTGTGTGTGTGTGTGTGTTGCTTTCATGTGTGTAAGAGAGAGAGAGAGAGTGTGTGTGTGTGTGTGTGTGTGTGTGTGTGTGTGTGTGTGTGTTGACGTGCCAGGTCGTGTGTGTGTGAGTGAGCGTGTGTGTGACTTTGTCCAGGTCGTGTGTGTCTGTGTGACAACTGTGTGTACCTGACAAAGCACATGGATTGTGTCAAATGCTGGAACGCAAATCATATGCTGAGCATATCACACAGCACCATCACACAGCGCAGCTGCATTCACACCCATGGCATCAGTCATGAGTCACTGCCTCACCGGAGTAACGATGTGCACCTATATGTGTGCAGTCCGTAGCCATGCTGACAGACATCACAACCTAGCGACTCGAGCATTGCCTTTGCAGCAACTGTCTGTATGGATGTGTGTGCAGTCTGTAGCCATGCTGAGGAGCATCACATCCTTCCACAACCTGGCGACCCAAGCAGTGGAGCGCACAGCGTCAGGCGGGACTGAGGGTCACAAGATCACCTTCAATGTCATCAAGCAGCGACTGGGAGATGTGCTGTACAAGATCACCAGCCAGAAGTTTGAAGACCCTGCTGATGGCGAAGAAGCTGTCAAGTATGCACATTTCTTGACCCCAACACCCTGCAAAGCTCCTACGCCCCCTCCTCTCCTCCAACCCCCATTTTTTGTGTGCTTGCAGTCTGGCCCTGATCTCCCCTCATCACCTGTGCTCTCCAACTCGAGCTTTCAGGAACGCAAACTTATGGATGCACTCCTTGCACACCCTGACGAGTGGCACATCCATGCATTGCTTGTTCGCATGTATGTCACCTACTTACTGCTATCCTCAACTGAGCAGGCTGGCCGAATGCCCGCTATTGCTTCTGTAGCACTGTAGTCTCAGCTTGTGGGTGTGATGCAGGGCCAAATGCCAAGCAGTGTATGATGAACTCCATGAGAAGTTCAGGGCTCTTGAGGAGGAATACCGATGATCTTTGGGCCATGCAAACACGGTGTCATTTGTTGCAATACATTGTAGTGAGCAGCAGTTTTGACATTACAACAGGGCGAGCAAGCAGGTTGTATAAAAAGCAGAGAGAGAGATGTGGTCTTATGAGAGCATACATGTTTGGTCACCTGATGACACACAGATGTCGTTGTTGCAGATTCTGAAGCGAGCTTTGAGGGTTTGCTTGCTTTCATATCGACACGCAGACTTCTCTGATTGTTGCACTCAGCCTCGATGAGCTCATTACAGACTTTCATGCTCTTAGAATACCTTTACTTATATATGAACAACGTCTTGCATCAAATGCTCGCACATCAGCATCACTGTGCATTGCATCATTTTTCAGCATGATGCAGCACTAAGTTGAACGCAACCAATCCTTGCACAGACTACTGGCATGATTGCATCAGTACCGCAAACACTCCTTGCACATACTACCTTCAATGCAAGGACTTGGGTGAATTGCTTATTTATTGCTTGCGTCATTTCCGGGCACTTTACACCCATCACAAGGTACATGTTTGTGATGTCAGGCACTACAGATTGTGTCGCCAATCACAAGATACATGTTTGCAATGACAGGCACTTTACAATGTATCGGCAATCACAAGGCACAGTTGTGTCAACTGATCGTTGGGCACACTGTGATTTGATTGCGTGCTCAGGGGAGCTATCACTATACCAAACACAAGGCTTGCAACAATTGTTCAAACGACGCAAGTTCAAGACTGCACTCTTTAAAGCAAAAACTTAAGTTTTGTTTCACAACACTAGGATTGTTTCAGTCCAAAAAAATATGCAGCCTGTCCGCAGATGGTCCATATACACACACACTGTCACAGCATCTTCCCAGCAAGAACATGTGAAAATGATGTTACTTGCTGGGTTGGGTGATGCCGTTCCAGGAAGCATTTCAGCCTCCATCTGCCTTGCAGGTTGCATGCATAGAAGTGAAAAGGCAGGGCCAATATCAGTCATTCGCCTATCCGACAGTATCTGAGTACAGTTCTGAGATTTTGCCCCTAGAGACTCTACATGCATGCCTGACAGAGGGAGCCACGCTCAAAACGACACAGGCCCTAACATCATACAAGATTCCAAAAGAGCACCTGTTATGGGTTCCCTATGCAACACTGTGCATGCTACTCCAAAACAGAATAAGCTTGGTCTATATATACACCAAACAACACTACCGCGGTTGGTATCAGCAGGATTCATTTTCAACTTCATCTAGGGTTGCCAGAACCTTCCCATTGATGCTTGTATACAATGCCACATACTTTGCAGTGTTGCAGCATCATGTGGTTGTACCATGATGCAGTGTGACAGCATCTTTGCCTTTGTCCCCCATTCCACTATTTTGCTATTTCAAGCATTCGAATCCGCTGAGACAGTCATGCTACTGTCAGATGGCATGCGGTGCATCACAGCAGCCGGCTTAGCATGCCCAGCAGCTGTCAAAGACCCTTTGCGCTGTCTCCCCCGGGCTGGGGCTGCAGCATGGGGCCTGGATGATGCAAAGGGGGCTCTCCCTTCGAGCTGCCCATCGTTGCCCACCACGTTTCCCTTTCCATTTGGTGCTCTCCCTTCACAGTGCCCACTGCTTGCCATCGAGCCTCCCTTTGCACCCAAGGCAGTCCCATCTCTGTGGTACGACCGCCGTGCATGGGGCACATACAACCCCAATACAGGATGGACAGATGCACCACTGCCATATGCATGCGCAGCAGCCGCCGAAGTATGCCCCGCAGGTTTGTGACTTGGCGCCATTTTGCGAGACCTCTGCTTGGCAACAGCTGGGTGTTTGCTCGGCCTCCTGGCAGGCAACGGCGGTGACTCGTCGCTGGAATCATCCAAGCCTGCAGAAGCTGATCTGGGCTGATCTCCAGATGAGCGGGGTTGCATGTTCAACCCAGCGAGGGTCTCAGCTGCCAGCCTGAAGAAGAGCAAGGAAGGAGCAGTGAGCACAGGGACTAGAGCAAGCTACACAATGGGGAGTGTTACACCTGAGCTGATGTTGAAGACAAGTCACGACAGAGCAGCAGACTTTACATAAAAGATGAGGCATATATCCTGGTCAGACAGCTTGCTGCAATGCCAGGTACAGATGGACAGAGCAAGCATGTGGCAACAACAGTCTATGTGCTTACATAAGCAGCTCAGAGGGCTCCTCATTGGCTGACTCAGCAGCTGCTGCAGCAGCATCTGCCACAGCATCCAGGGCAGACTTGGGCCGTGAGGGCTGGGCCTCAACTGCCCTGTCCTGCTGGTGTTTCCCGCCATCTGCCACAGTTGCTGCTGGATTGTGGACAGATGCCAGCGAGGCTGCGTTTTGGCGGGAGATGGCATGGCTGGGGATGACTACTCTGTGAGTAGTCTCCACCAGAGGCGGCGGTGACTCACCCTGAGCCTGAGCAAGCTGACTCGCCATCAGCATCTGGGAGATGAGCTGATTCAAATCCCCGGCATTTCTGTTTCCCGCCAGCGAGCACAGCTGCGACACATCTGCTGATGACAGATTTGAACCCCCAAGCATAGCAGCCAAAGCATTCATGTTTGGGGCTGCAGCTGGATTCTGCATGGAGGAGAAGTTGGGCGGGAAAGAGACTGCCGCTGCTCCAGGACTCAGGCCGTCATGCTGGGCACGCTGTGCAGTGGAACTGCTGGCGCCACTGTTCAAAAAGCTGAAGGATTTGCCAGATGCCTGGGGCAACACGGAAGGGCCCTGCTGAACTTTAGCACCTGCTCTATAGTACCCTGAATCTGAATCCCTGGGGCCAGGCTGGGGATCCCGGTGGCTGGCCAAAACCGGCCGATTTAGCAATGCGGGGTTTCTGACTCCTCCCTCCGCAATTACCCTACTGGGCAGGCCATATCCTGACCCCAGATTGTCATACCAAGCTTTCTCGCCACTCAGGCATACACTTTCCAGAGGTCTGCTAGACTGTGCATATCCTGCAGGCAGTGAGCAAGTTTGGGGGAGCACACTTACATTGGAAAACAGCGTGGCTTGGTCTTGCAACCCCGACTTGCATGTGTAGGTCAAGCTTGTGCAGGGATTGCAATCAGGGCTTTACTAATTGTGAGCTTCCCATGGAGCGCAACTCTGTGCCTCTCTGCCAGTCACGCATACAGGAATGGCAGTCACTAAGACAGAGTATCGCATGCGATACATGTGATACATGGATACATGCAGACACAGACACACACAGAAGCACAGACACATGCACGCACAGACACAGACACGAGCATGCGTGCACTCATACACGCTCACACATGTACAAAGAGCAGGATCACAAGAGTTGCCAAGACAAAATTGTATCTACCTTGGGCGTGGCCTGAATGCATGTGCTGTCCATAGGGTGACTCAACTCCAGAAAAGGAGGCTACAGACTGCCCCTGCCCCAGTTCCCGCCCAAATCCATACCCTTGCTGACTAACCCCTAGCTGACTACGGCCTGGCAGCTGCTGCCTCTGCTGCTGGTCCTGCTCAAGCCAGCTGGCCACAGAGGGCGGGAGAGATGATCTTGTGGATGAGCTAATGGGCGAGGGCTGCATACTGCTCACAGAGGCGACACGGGGGATTCCCGCCTCTTGTTTTGGCGCCAAAAGCCGTCTGTGGTGCTCAAGACCACCCATTGGGAAGGAAGCGGCGACTGGCGCTGAGGAATAAGCGGGAAGATGTGGCTGATCTGGCATGTTTGGGCGGGAAACTCTGTTGAAGCTGTTGCGCATGACATGCAGCTGTGCTTGAATTGGGCGATTGGGATTCTGAGCTGCCAACAACTCCTGAGAAGTCATGCCTGGCAAATTTGGCCTCTGCCCATTTGCTTTGCCTGCAGTTGTAACACAAGTCTGAGTCAGCAAAGGTCAAAGTCTGAGCCAATGGCTATCACAGAACCGTCGACTGCTTGACGTTGATTACAATGCACTGCTGCATTGCATACTCTGCGCATTGATGATGCCTTGACCCTACAGCATCGCTAGTGACACATTGACTGTTGCATGTCTGCATGCAACACTGCTTGAGCCAAGTAACTTGCTATACACATTGTCCCCACGCAATCTCAGACAGATGTTCTCAGGGATGCGCTGATCTATACAGCCTGGTGGAGTGCCTGAGTCATAGAAGATATGATGTATGCTCTATGTGTTGCGTTTGTGACCTCATCAATCATGTATGAGGGTGCATGAGGTAATGAGCTTTGATGCTAAGCCTCATCAATCAGGGTTTAGGGGGGGGGGGGGGATCTGTGCTGCTGCACTGCTTGCAGGTGTGCTCAGACGTGCTGCAGTTGCATGAGCATTCATTTGCACATTTGTTGATTCATTGAAATGACTCACCAGGAGCCTCAGCCAGCTGACTTAACCAGTGCTCCACATTTGCTTCTGAGATGTTGACAACAGCTTCATCCCGGTGATCTCCATTATTCTTCATACAGCTAGCCATGATGCTCTGCAGCTGTGCTGTCGTCACTGGGGGACTGACTGAGGGCTGCAGGGCACTTGACAGGTTGCTCCAGGGCCGTTCGGGATGGCCCTTGGGAGCAAGATCAGATTTGCTGGAGTCAGACTTCCTGCACATCAGGATTTGAAATTAATTTGCGCAGGAACCCTAACCTTGTACCTCAAATACATACTGGCAAACCCTAAGCCCTGAGCAGGCCCGGTGGCACAGTGGAAGAAGTCTGGCGATCACCTTGCTTTCTAAATTATCTATGGGATTGCCACTTGACCAGGTGGGAAAAAGACCATATTATGGCATTTCACAAGTAACCGACAATGCAGACTCCCAATTTGCTAGCTTATGGTCCACAGAAGATGCTGATCATGTGTATCAGCAAAATCTTACTCACCTGCTGGGCAGCTTCAGTTGGGACTGTCCTATCATCCCCAACCCCTGGTCAGCACGATCCCCGCACAGCATCCCACTGTAGACTCGGGGACTGGCACCATCCCTAGAAGAAGCCGCACCCTTTGGCCTTGAACTGATAGCATCCCCAAAAGTTGTGGGGCCCTGGTAGTGGGGACTGGCACTGTCCCTGCTGAATGGTGCAGGGCTTCTTCTGCTGCTGCCATGTGGCGACTTGTCATGAGCATCTGCTACAGGATTTGAACATTCAAATTTGGTATCTCCTGCAGATTCCTTGAAGCTCTCTGAAGCTTGCCCTTGAGATGGGCCATGTGACCCATGTGATGCATTGTCCATCTCAGTATCCTGATTTGAATGGGTATCATGCGACATGCTGTGTACGCTGTGCACGCTGTGCTTGGGTGATGCTGGTGGCTGGGGGACAGATGAGACCTTGGCCTTAGTGCTGACAGAGAGCTTGGGCACAGGATTGCCTCGCACGATGCTCTGCATGTGCTGCAAGCGAGCAGTAAGCTCAGCTTGAGCAATGCTCGTCTCAGCATCAGTGCGCTGCTGAGCAGGGGCAGCTGAGGCACAGACAATTGCCTGATCGGGCTGCTGCTGCTGCTGCTGCTGCTGCTGCTGGGGATCGGTCAAGGCAGGGCCGCTGGAGGAGGGGCGTTTGCCCAGCAAGGGCTGTTTGAGGAGGGCAGGATGGGGTGTGGGGTTGACCTTTGCGTGGTGACTGGAGGACAGGGTAGTCTTAGTCATGGATGACGCATTGGCAGCCTGCAACAAGACTGTACATAAGCTACACTAGGGGAAGATACGTGACTCATGACTGAGGGCATGCATGCATTGATGAGTGCACACATGCTTAGCATTTGCATGCATGTCCATGCACACATGCTTAGCATTTGCATGCATGTCCATGCACAAATGCAAAAGCACATGCACAACTGCAAAAGCACATGCACCACTGCAAAAGCACGTGCACCACTGCAAAAGCACGTGCACAACTGCAAAGGCACATGCACAAGTGCAGAGGCACATGCACAACTGCAGAGGCACATGCATCACTGCGCTCTTCACCTTGGAGTTGCTGTAGTTGAAGGGGGCCCCATCCCCACTGACCCTCCCCCCCTGGAAGGCATTACTGTAGATACGGTAATTGGGAGACGGCCGTCCTTCTGTTGACCTGAGAAGCACCACAGAGCAAGTCGGCAATGTTCTTCTTGTCGCAAATCAAACAAGCAGGAAACTTGTTTGTTGTCACAGACCTGAGAACGAGTGAGCAAACGCCTGATGACGCAAAGCAAAGAAGCAGATGATATAGTCAGCGTCGCGCACCAGACAGAACAGCATGATTCCATGTCAACAGACCAAACAAGTGGAGAACTTGCTGTCACTGACGCAAGATGAAGCGATGCGTGAGTTGGCAAACCAAGAGGTCATTGACAGACCAGATGCACCCATCCTTACTACCTCATATGCTACTTCATCAGGACGGCATGCACGGACTAGCCAGGCATCAAGTGACATGTGCTAGACTGTTGCAATCCAAGTCTGCATACCAGTATGACGCAGCAGCAAAATGTGATTTAACCATGCAACATGAATATCTCAAGTTGAGTAGACACTGGATGCATTTGCAACTCCCTCAGCCACTTCTGACTGTTATGCCCTTGTTGCGACACGCCCTGCACATGTGCAGCTTAGGGTGAGGCACAGAAGGCGTCCCATACCTGACAGGGCCGCTTTGGATGGAGCGCAGAGTCTTAGGCAGGTCAGCCGCAGGGGGTCTCCTAAGGGATTCTAACTTGAGAGCTTCCACTGGCATATTCGCAGCATTGGCACTGCGGCGAATGAAGGAGAGGGGCGGATCTGACACTGAGCGTCCATACTCAGGGATAGATAGCCGCTGCCTCTTGGCTGGGTTGCGCACTTCTACATCATCGGCTGCCCCTGATGGTAGCAGAGGGCCTGCGGTCCAGAAAAGGGAGACAATGTTGCTGTTGGCATGACATGAGAAAAGAAACAAAAGGACAACGCCTTTCGGTGTCAGTTCAATGAGAAGCCAAGTAGTATCACAACAACGCTTTGTGCAAAGTGGTCTGAGGGTGAACTTTCATGTATCAGATCAACAGCATCAGGCTGCCCAGGCAGGCGTGACATGGTAATGTGTTGGTGCCAACACAGTGTGGGTGTGATGCAGCAGAGCTTGGAGATTGCAGTCAGCTTTAATGATTGACCCGTGTGTTGGTATGCTGGTAGTCAGCAGGCAGCAAAGGCACACAGCGCAGCAAGATACACCAATGAATGACACTTCAACAGCAACGTCCATGAATGAATGACACTCAAGAATAGCAAGATAACATACTGGCCCAAAATAGTCCCACAAAATTGATTCAAAAGTGCCCTGCAGGATGTAATGAATCCCAGACCAGATTGAAGGGTGGCATTACACACACCAACACGTAGTGCATAGACCAGAATACGTAGATGTACGGCGTAGTGTGGGGTAGCAAGAACAAGCTTGAAATTTCAGGGTGTGAGATGTTTTCTTGCCAGTGCGGTACACTGTACAACAAGGGATGAGTAGCACTGCACAGACTGGCAACTCAAGCAGCTTTGGCTCACCTCTCACGACTGGGCGCATTGAGTTGTTCAAGAAACCTTTCCCAAACAGCTGTATGCTATTGGCCATCTTGGCTTGCTGAAGCCAGACATCTATATTTGGCTTGTTGCCAACATTTGGCAGGTCCTTGGTGAACTGCCCCGCAGCAGGGATATCATGCGGCTGAAAGCTGCCTGGTGCAAAGCCACGTCCAGACATAACGCGGCCAAATGGTGCTACCATGGTGCCACTTGCAGGCATCCTGCAGCACACAGAAATTGGTAAGGTCAGAAGCAAAAGGCAGCAAGAAATGGTGAGGACCATAAACACAAATGGGGCCACAGGAAAGGGGGTCTGCTGAAGAGGATGCTAACCACTGTTGCTGCTGCTGCTGCTGCTGCATGGACACTGCCTTTGTGATGGCTGTTCAAAAACAGCGTCAAGAGCTGAGGCTTGGCAGTTTCCTGAGCAGTAAGTGCTTGTTTGGCCTAGTAGTTGCAAGGAAGAAATCCGCTAGAATGCAACGAGACAACACTCTGCAACGCGTACAATATCCTGCCGAGGCCTGACAAGTCTATAAGGTTGGGCTTGCAAGCTGATACGAGCACTTTTCGAGATGGCAGTCTGGTCATGGGAAGCACTAGGACCTCCGGACGACCCTTGGACTGGTACGAATTGCACGACAAAGCATAATTCAAGACGCACAAGCGCCCTTGCGTAGTGAGAGGTGTACAGCTGGTTTGTGTGAGGGGTCAGACGCATCGTCTCATCAACATGAGCGGGCCCAGGCAGGTTGACGCGAGCCAACAGCGGCAAGCCGACACCGGCCGGAACCAGAAAGCAGATGTGGGGCTAAGCGTCACCTGTAGCCGTGCCAGACTCCAGCCGTGCTTAAGTGCCTGATGGCCGCTTCAACTTCTGCGGGAAAGGCTGCTCACCAACCGTACTTGCACAGTTGCAGAGGTCGTTGAAGCTGTTGAAGCTGTTGAGTACGTTGAGACGGACGAAGCATAAATTCTCCGGACTGCTGCCGTCAGCGGAAGCACCAATGCCCCACAGAAACAGCTGCTGCGGCCTCAGGAGAACTGCTGACCTCACCCTGGCAGCGCTCTTGGAAGCTATCTACCCTCATACGCCAACTAGGGTGACGTGACCAAATTCGACGGTCCGAGGCTGTACGAAACTTGCTTTGGCTGCTTGCCTTCCTGCCAAATTCAGCTAGGACGCAACAGCCAACCCCCGCGGACTCGGAGCCACGCGACAAAGAGTTGGCACTACTCTTGCTACCCCTTGACCCTTGACGATCTTTTCGACCGAGCACAAACGCAGCGACAGGCTGAGGACTTGGAACGGATGCAGCAGGCAAATCGTTGGGCACTCAGGTGCCTGTCAGTTTGTTCAGAAGCGCAGCTACATTCAGGGGTCGTTACTAGCGCTGTTGCCACCAGGCACGCAATTCGTCATGATGATGGTAGTCATCATGCCTACAAGTGTAGTCACCATGCCTACAATTTTGGGTCAATTCCCCTACAATGTTTCTGATCGTCAACTATACAGTAGCCTTACATTGGTTACACGCGTCACATTTGACAGATCCGAGAGATGTGGCCGTGACTAAGCACTCGATGCATAAGGCACGGCTGACGTGGAATCGTAGACACGGAATGACAAACTTTCAAGAGCCCCAACAGGAACCTACTCAAAGTAACCTTGACTACCTATTTGGGCAGACCGCGTCCGTGGGTCGAGTTGGCTGCAAAATGCGCGCCATATGGCGCTGTTCAACACATCAACTTGATTTGATGCCGATAGCATACCACAAATTGGAGGGTGTGCTGCCGTACTAAGTAGTAGTACAATGTTCACAAATCAGTTAGCAAAACAGTCACACAGCAAAGCCCCGGGAACGTTCTTCTAAAGCACATTGGATCTCGGACCCCCTGTTGCAAGCTCATAGCCTTACACCAGTTCAGGATACGAGGCCATGCGATGACGCTTTTGTTAAAAAAATCAAAGACACTTCAAACAGCTCAACCTGCAGTTCAACAGAACGGTTCACAAAATGCTGCCTTCAGTGCATGCTATGCCAGGTGATGCATTGTGGTTTCAGCCTTTCTGAAACGGGGAACCAGCTGTAGAACAGCCGTGCCTGCCGTTTAGATTTCCCGATTGGCAGGCAACTGACTTCTGATTTCCTGTATGCAAATGATGTCAGTGACTCTCTCTCTCCCATTTCATCTAGTTCCGAACCCATGTTGAAATATTGGGGCCTCAGATTTCATGTAGTACTACTGGCAAGTACGTTAATTTGAGATTTCAAATCACGACCTCAGGCATGCTGGATTTCAATGCAAAGATGTTGGCATTCACAGCTGAAGACTTCAATCTATTTTATAGCAGACTACGTATTTGACTAGAGCTATATCTAACTAGAGGTCAAGTAAGAGCAAAGTAACAGCCAGCAAATGCAGTACAGTCAGAACACTTTTGTACAGTGAGCTGAGCTCGACTTAAGTTTTGAGCTCCCAGAATATTTTATGGCAGCTTAAATGGTGGGAAGGGCAGCCCTTCATCAGTCCCAGGGACAGGCTGAGTACCCTCTGGGGTGTCACGTAAAGATTCAGTCACATCCACAATGTGTACACCACTGGATAATTTTGGCTTCGACAGAAATGCTGCTTCTTGCATGTGCATGCTGTTGACAGCTGTGCCATGCTGTTTCGCCAACCCCTGATGTGCATTGTTCGTAGCCACAAACACACTGGTGGCTTGCTGCATGAGACTGCCATTCCTTTGGGAGGCAGATGTCTGCCCATGTGATTCAAGCCTGACTGAGCCATGACTAAAAGAAATGCTAGAGTTTACTCCATTCACTGCAGAGCCATTCATGTGCATGTTCATCGGCACAAATAGTCCATCAGACTGACTGCCATGAGCCTGATGTACCCCTTGCACCACGGACACCTGGGGGGTTGACGACCATGACCCTTCATGTCCCCCAGTGACACTTGGGGGGCAGCTCTGGGTTCTGAATGTGCTGACTGCAGAAACAGCAGGGGGGAAGGGGCTGGGCCCAGCCTGGGGTGGCAAAAATGAGTGCTGTGAGGCAGCCAAAGGATGCATGCCATTGCCCTGCAGCGCAATGACATTGCAAATGTTGGCATGAAGTTGCTCACTCTCAGATCTGACTTAGTGATGGGTGACAAAAACAGGCCTGCTGTACGGCCTTCTGAAACGGGGTGAGGCATACCTGATACCTACCTGGCTAATGCGAGAGCAAAGGCTGGCACAGGTGAAAATCATTCAATCAACTCTGACTGAGGCTACATCAACACACATGACTGCTTGTATGTCGACTGCCAAAGCAGGATGTCACAGAAAGTTACTCAGGGCTGTACATACCTGATCCAAAGGGGAAGGCAGGTGTTTGAAATACGATAAACTGAGTTCCACTATCACAGTGTCACTGTTCAAAGCAATTCAGTATGCAAAAACCCTAAACTTATTTGTCTGGGACACAAATGCAGACTACTGCTGCAAAGTCTGTGAGTGCTATTGGCACAACAACATTGACAATGAGATATGGTGCTGACAGAGAAGAAGAACAGGAGCACAGTAAGGCAGTAAACGTAGAATGTGGCAACAGGGCTGTACCTGGACCTGCCCTGCCCTGAGTGCCGTTTGCCATTCCCCAATCATGTCATGGCCTATGAGGGCAAAGAGCTGCTTGGAAGCTTCCGGAGGGCTGCTGCTATCCTGCAGGACACCCAAACAATCAACAACTTGTTGCAACCTTGATCATGCTTTCCTTGATAGATTGGGTCTCAGATACATGTTCACCCAAGGAGCACTGAGTTGCAGAGCCCGGTGAAATGCCAGGATCATAGGTGTGGTCATGCTTTCTCAGAAGAAATCAAAGGCCATTGCAAAGCAGCAAGCTGGCAGCCAAGGAATTCGCAAACAATGGAAAATATGTTTCTGATGAGGAAGCAGCTACAGAACAGACAAAAGCAATGGGAAGCAGCAGGCTGACAAGCCAAAGGGCTTATGTGTTTGCAAAGAGGCTGTATAGCAGACACAAAAGACAGAAGAGTGTGTGACAATGGTGATAGTGAACAATAGCAGGGACCACACAAGCCAGGCTAGCTGTGACTGACTACAGCTTGGAGCCCTGTACCAGAGCTGTATTAAATAAAAACAGAAGGCAAGAAGCTCATGTTCAGTTATGAAGCAGTCAGGAGGCTCTCTTTGAAAGAGACAGCTCAGTAATGCTCTTACACTTCACGTTGGTACTGTTCCAACAGCTAAAAAGGGAGGGGGGGGGGGGGGGAACACCTCGCGCCGGCTCTGTTAGGCAAGTGTTATGGGCAAGTGTTATGGGCAAGTGTTATGGGCAAGTGGCATGGGCAAGTGGCATGGGCAAGTGGTATGGGCAACTTATGGGCAAGTAGTAAGGGCAATTGGCATGGTCAAGTGTATGCATTGGTTAACTTATCATTGAGCAAGGTCTCACCCGTGAGGCCTGTATGAACTGCCTTAGCGCTGCTCTTTTCTCAGTCTGACCTCTTTGCTTGAGTTGACCATCAACCCAAAGAATGAACGCCGTTGAAGAGCCGCCTGCTGCCCGCTGGCTTTGACCACTCTGCGCGCTTTGCATGCTGCCCTGCATGCTTTGCACGCTGTGGTTTGAACCAGCCTGCTGAGCCTGTTGAGATCCTGACTGAACCATGTTGTGCTGCGCATTCACAAACCCATTGACGCCATGCTGCGCACGCTGTGCGCCTGAGTTTGAGTGCATGTGATGTGGCCATCCATGCATAGAGTTTGACAGAGGCACATGCTGCTGCTGCTGCTGCTGCTGCTGAGTGTTCAGAGAGTTGTTATAGTGTGTGTAGCAGGTGGGAGCAGCGCCCTGGAGTGGCAATGACAGATGTGCCTGCAGGTGTGGTATCCAGAGACCTTGCTGAGGAGCGTCCTCAGATGGCGGGAAGCCAGATGGTGGGAAACTAGATGGCGGGAAGCCAGATGGCAGGAAACTAGATGGCGGAAAACCTTGCGGTCTCTGCTGTTGCCGGCCCTGTTGCATCAGCAGTTGCTGCTGCCAATGGTGCTGTTGCATACGCTGCTGCTGCTGCTGCTGCTGCTGTTGCTGCAGCTGCATTGCATAATGCTGTGTCTGCAAATCTCCCCGCGGCCATTGCACAGCAGCATTTGGCTGCTGGCTGCAAGCTTGTGGAGCAGGGGTTGGCATCCGGCTGGGCTGCTGGTTGAAGAAGAGCTGTGCCTCATCGTCAGCAGAGGGAAGGGCACTGGGCTCTGAGCCGAGGTGCTGAGCATGTGATACAGATTGGGAGGGAAACATGGACCCATGTGGGAATGATGGCGGCAGGTGGGGAGGCAGTTGTTGAGCTCTGTAGGAGGAGCCTGCTTGCTGAGGAGGGAACGAGCCATTCATATGTGAGTATGGATGAATGAGCTGGCGTGCCTGCTGTGCACGCTGGGCGACAGCAATGCCCTGCTGCCCCATGCTGCCCTGCTCCTGCCAAGATGGTTGGAACTGGGGCTGTTGCATCTGCTGATAGATAGAATCCCGGGGCTCCTCTTTCACATGAACGCTATGCTGCTTCTGTTTGACTGCAGCAGCCTGCCGTGCATGCTGTGCAGCAGAAGACGGGTGGTCAGCTGGGCCCAGACTTGCAGCGCCTTCAGGGCGGTTTCTGGGACTGGGGCTGCGTGAGGAAGCCCCAGGCACCGGCATTGCACGCACCTGGCCAGGGCTTCTGGGCTGGCCCTGACCAGGGCTTTTCTGTGTCAAGCCCTGTCCTTGCGCACAGTCAGCGCTGTTTGACAGCCTTCCATTCAGCCCAGCAGTCATCTCATTGACATCGGAGTTGAGAGTCCCAGCTACGGATGTCTGATTGATCAGGCTGCCTGTGTTCTGATGACTCACCCCCTTTCGATCCTGATCCTGACCCCTGTTCTCAGCCCCATCCATGGCTGCAGAAAGCCAATGAGTCAGAGATTTCCTGCCAGGTATGCATGGCAATATTGCATATGTGTATCTGCAGCAAGACATGAGGCAAGTCACTGTGACACCAGTCCAGCATGAAGAAAAACGAAATCACAATTTGCATTGACATACAGCCATCTGGTCACATCTTAGCATTGCTTTCTTTCATCATAACATGTACAGCTGCATGGTAGAACCTTCCCGTCATGAGGATCATATCTGCCCCCTCCCCTTCCTCTCTGTTAGAACACACCTCCAACCCGTCTCATTGAAGCCCCTCAGAACGCAACCCCCCTCCCCACCCCACCTACTTTCCCTCCTCCCAATACTCCTTCAACCAGCTTGCTCCCAACTTCTGGTCTCATAATCCCATGCAAATGCACAAACTGGCATGCAGAGCCGAACACATGACACTACCTACAACCAGCAACAGCATCACACAGTTCCATTGGGGGTTGAAGCTAACCCTGAACGGGCGGCTCATCTGGGCTGCTGCCACCTGGCGCGCTCTGAGTGGTGCCACTTGTCGTCCCTGGGCTAGGACTGTGTCTGTCCGTTGGGTCTGTGCGAGGCCTGGCATGCTTGCCTGGGTCCTCTTCTTCTTCAGGCAGGACAGCTGTGATGTCACCCAGGTGCAGCTGACAGGCGAAGGCTTCGATTGTGAAACCATCGACCCTGAATTTGCGCGCTTTGATCTTAGCCCTGTACACAACAGGAAGGACTTGGCGTGAGGTCCTGGATGATGACAATACTGTAGTTCTTTTAATGTTGGTCGAACAAGTAAGTAATTGTTTTTGGCCTGACCGTCATTACATGCCCATTACACAGTGCGAATGACGCCACAAATCGTAAATACAGATGGTAATGGCGGCCTGACAAAGGCGCGACCTTATACAAAATCCAGCTAACATTAAAAGCACTACGGTGTGGTGTTCAAGGTTTTGTCTCTTTTGTCCGACTGTGACAGCAATTTGCTGGCTATTTGCAACACTCTCAACTGTGTTTGTCAGTACACCTGGTGTGTGATCTTGAGTGCAGATTGAGAGATTTTATAAGAACATTGGTGGACTATATGCAGGATGTGATTTCCTGCTTGACGCTGAATAGGCACATGCATGGCACTTGTCATTGTTCATGGTGTAGTGTCCCTACATCCCAAGTTTCCCTATATCCCATCTTTCTGCAACTGTAGAGCTTGACGTTGGGTGAGTAACTCAGGAAGGGACAGCGGCCACTCCCAGAGTGCAGCCGACAAAAAGCAAAGGTGGAAGTGACATAAAGACAGGGAAACCTGGAAAAAAGGTATTTTTCAGTAAAATTTGATCAAAATGCTTTGTGAAGAATGGTTGATTGAGGGTCAAACCTCCAGGCAGCTTGGGGAAGGGCAGCAGGGGCATCAGCCAGATCCAGCATCCCAAAAGCAAAGGCTTCTTGGGGATGCCCTGCCCTGAGGTTCTCCCTCTCCACCTCCCACTCTTCACCCTCTGGATAGACGGGCGTGGCATCAGACAGACACACAACCGTACCATCCTCCTCAATCTCCTTGACTGTGGACGTCCACCAAGCATTCTGCCAGAAACCCTGCACCAATTTGCACCTTTAGGGTACATGCTACAGGCGAATTCACAGGTTGCAACAGCAGTTTCATCATGTCATGCAGCTGCATTACATGAGCAGCATCGCAGACACCAATGTATGTATGGACACTTAAAATTCCAACAATAGTCTGATCGCGCCGTGCACTTGCACTACATGAGCAGCAATTCACACAGCAGCACATCCCAGAAATGCTTTGAACAACAAACACCTCTAGTCTGTCCCTTTGATTTCAATCAGTATGAAGGAGAGATGGACAGTCAGGTTGCAAAAGCAACTCGTTCATGTCATGCAGTTGTACTACATGAGCAGCATTACACACAGCAGCACATCCCACAAACGGCGTCAACAGCAAAGACCTCTACTCTGTCCCCTTTATTATTCAGGGCAGGTTATTATTCAGGGCAAATGGACTCTCAGGTTACAACAGCAGTCCTACACATCATGTGCTACAAAAGCAGCTTTACACACAGCAGCACATCCCAGAAAGAAGTTTGGACAGCAAACACCTCCACTGTCTCCCCTTGGCTTCAGGCACTATAAGAGCAGATGGACAGGCAAATTGCAATGGCAGCTTGGCTTCAGGCACTATATGAGCAGATGGACAGGCAAATTGCAATGGCAGCTCGTTCATGTCATGCAGCTGTACCGCATGAATGTTCATACCATGCAGCTGTACCGCATGAATGTTCATGTCATGCAGCTTTACTGCATAAATATTCATGTCATTCAGCTGTATCGCATGAACAGCATCACACACAGCAGCACAATCAAAGAATTTTGGACAGCAAACGCCTCCACTCTCTCCCCTTGGTTTCAGGCACAGTCGGGGCCTGGGGACATTCTGGTTGCATTGCCAGTCCATTCTTGACAGGTCAACTCCGTCAACAGCACTACAGGCGACAGCTTCACAAACAGCAGCACATCCCAAAAATAAGACTCTTGTTAAGCTTATTTTGTTTGCGGCCTTTTTTGTTTCCAAAACTTGAGAGAAGATGATGAAACAAAAACACTGACAAAGATTGAAGCACAAGCTTCAGACAGCACATACCTCCACTCGGTCGCCTTTCTTCCAGGCATGGTTGGGTGCAGGGGGGCGCTGAGGCTGCAGGGGTAGTCTGATCATCACATACGGCACAGCGCTGTTTGCATCTGGGTACACCAGGGGAACCCACTCCTGCAGGTTGCCCTGGCTGTCCCTGTCGGCATCAAAGTCTGTGCAGTCCAGCAGGAAGCGGCGCCCACCCTCAGCTGCACTGCCAGCTTCCACCTGTGACAAAGAATTCAGTCACCCAGTGAGCACAGCGCTGGCACAAGTTGCGTTTCAGATTGCACTGGGTTATTGTCAGGACTCATTGTCAGAACAATTTCAGCGCAGTCCAGCAGGACAAGATGCTTGCCCTCAGCTGCGCTGCCAGCTTCCACCTGTGACAAATGACAGGTGCCCAGTCAGCACAGTGCTGTGGACACATTGTCAGAATGGTGTTCTGCACAGTCCAGCAGCACCAGATGCTTGCCCTCAGCTGCGCTGCCAGCTTCCACCTGTGACAAACGACAGACACCCAGGGAGCACAGTGCTCTGCATTTGATGTCAGAATGGTTTTCTGCACAGCCTGGCAGGACAAGATGCTTGCCGTCAGCTGCGCTGCCAGCTTCCACCTGTGACAAAGGACAGACACCCAGTGAGCACAGTGCTCAGGACTCATTGTCAGAATGGTTTTTGTGCAGTACAGCAGGACAAAATGCTTGCGGTCAGCTGCGCTGCCAGCTTCCACCTGTGACAAAGGACAGCCACCCAGTGAGCACAGTGCTTCCATAAGATGTATTTCAGGATGCACTGGCTCTGGACTCATTGTCGGAATGATTTGTGTAAAGCCTGGCAGGACAAGATGCTTGCCCTCAGCTGCGCTGCCAGCTTCCACCTGTGACAAATGACAGGTGCCCAGTCAGCACAGTGCTGTCATAAGATGCATTTCAGATGGCACTGGCTGCAGACTCATTGTCAGAATGGTTTCTGCAGAGTCCAGCAGGAAGCAGCGCCCACCCTCAGCTGCGCTGCCAGCTTCCACCTGTGACAAAGGACTCAGTCACCCAGTGAGCACAGTGCTTCCATAAGATGTATTTCAGGTTGCACTGGCTCTGGAATCATTGTCAGAATGATTTGTGTAAAGCCTGGCAGGACAAGATGCTTGCCCTCAGCTGGACTGCCAGCTTCCACCTGTGACAAAGGATAGACTCCTAATGAGCACAGTGCTTCCACAAGATGTATTTCAAGCTGCACTGGCTGTAGACTCATGGCCAGAATGCTCTCTGCACAGCCTGGCAGGACAAGCTGGTTGCCCTCAGCTGCACTGCCAGCTTACACCTGTGACAAAGACAAGACACCCATTCAGCACAGTGCTGCCACAAGATGCGTTTCAGATTGCATTGAAATCGGGACCATAGTCAGGATGGTTTCTGTACAGTCCAGCAAAGAGGAGTTGACTGAGGTCCTTTGCATTGTTGTTTTGGTGACAGTGGGCCAGCTTAGACATTTTGCTTTTTCTTCTTCTCCTGCTTGTATCTCTGTGCTTGCCTGCAAAATGCACTTCTGGCAACCCAGGTCATGACGCAGGTCATGAGACATCTGTTTCATAGACAAACAACGCATGCCTTCTGTGCTGGAGCAGATTTCTCCCTATATCCTCAGCAAGACAATTGCAAGACTCGCAAATGATCTTGCAGACCAAGAACCTTAGCCTGCTGTCAACATCATACTGCAGGTGATGCAAGCTTACATGCAGAACTGCGCGTCTGTGCATCAAGCTGAGACATGTTCCAGATGCTTTGGTGGTGCAAATGCTTGATCTAATTTGAGTACCTGCCGAATTGTTGCTCGAAACCAGCCGCCAATCAGGTAAGCTTCCCTGCTCCTGTACTCAACAGCGGTCCCAGGTGCCAGGTCAGGTGCCTGTTGACTCATCACTGACTCAGCCGCCACCAGGATCCGGTCAGCACCTGCCACGTCTGCTGCAGAGGGCATCGAGGGGCAGCCCCAGGTGAAGCCCTCCACAGCCAGTCTAGCCCCCTTCCTGGGGCTTTCACCATAGTCCCGGACTCGGCCTGGGATCAGCAATTGTTGCATGAAGCAAGAGCAGAACAGAACACTGTGGGGACATCCTTAAGGACATGACCCAGCTGGATGGCTGTTTGAGGCATCACAGGGCGTCACACAGGGCATCCCACAGGGCCCACAGGGCATTCCACAGGGCATCACCCAGCTGGATGGCTGTGTGAGGCCCCACAGGGCGTTTGTGAGCAGCACTGCTTGCTCTAAGGAAGAAGCAGAAGCAAAAGAAGTCATTTGGCTTTATCATCTCCAGTCTTTGCACAAGACTCAAGTGCTGCTCACTCTCTGTGCAAAGGCTGTAGATGATAGAGCCAAATGTGTGCTATTGCTCCTGTTTCTTCTTTAAAGCGTGTAGCCGCATGCATGGCAACGTGTTGTCAGTATCAGTCTGCATGTAAGGGGGGGTAGAGCATGATGCTTTGGAATGGCCTTGGGGTGGGCAAGCTTGGGTCTGGGAAGAAGATCAACTTGGCCCTGTTGAGGAGGTTGCCATCAGGCTCCTGATCAGAATCTATGTTTATGGTCTAGGATTTTTGGATTCCTGGTTTAGAGATTATGCATCTGCATGAAGAACAATCAGGTGCTAGTTACAGAATTGTTGAAGCTACCCAAACATTGACCAGCCACAATCAAGGAGCAAGCAAAGGGCATGCGAAGAATGCATGATTTAGATGTATACTGGTAATGACCAAATGAAGCTGATTCAAATTTGGGATCAGCCAAATGGGCGGCAGTCACAGCAGCAGTACCTGCGTGATCTCTGGGATGCTTGCTTTCCATTATTTGCACTTCCTGGCTGACAGTCATCAATCATCATACCTTGCCATGCTGACAGGGATGCACAAGACAGGCTGCTCTGGAGAGATACACACAAGAAAGACTTTGGGGGGGGGGGGGGGGGGGTTTACGCTTTGCAGCAACCATGACGGGAGCCTCCTAAGGCAGCATCCCAAAGCTGAGACAAGACTTGCCTGCACATACTTAGCTTACCTTGAGCCAGAAGTGTGACAAGCTACCAGTATCACTATGCTGACAGGCATCATATGTTCTCTGACAACTGCACCAGCCTGAGGCTGTGGCTCTCCAAACACTTGACTTTTCTGACATGATCACAGCTATCATGTGGCAAGACCCACCTCGAGACTCAGTCATGACTCTCAGGTACTTCTGCCTGTCTCGCGGAGCTTCAGAATCGGATGACTCATCCGAGAAGGACTGGCTCTGCAGACTTGCGCCTGAACTTGATGGTCCCGTGTGACCCCTGCAATTGCACTCACAGGTATAAGTATGTTATCTGTGGGCAACTAAAATGTGGGATTAGTCAACAAGCATCAAGTGTGAGCAATGCAAGCCAGCAAAATATGAGTCAGACATGTTCTGAGGATAACCAAGGAGACTGACACACACTTTGGCTCAAGTTGCGTGTCAAATGTAATGGATATGCAGATTTGACACCATGATTCACAACGTATTGAAGGGCAGTGTTCAGGGTTGTTCAGGGTTCTGCACAGTTAGGTGAGGCAAAGCCAATAGCAGTGGGGTG
>JAABUK010004480.1_pt1 | contig 22639 bp, 31 predicted proteins | sample 5559141 | NCBI WGS metagenome assembly JAABUK01 (sample SAMN10711869, study PRJNA513367) | rock metagenome | isolation source: Antarctica rocks | place: Antarctica: Victoria Land, Pudding Butte nord | collected 2016-01-03
CCACTTGGTGGCTGCGTTCAAGAGGGTGTATTCTTGTTCGATGCCAAACCACGGCTCCTGGTCCTTGACCTTCTCCATGGCCAAGTTGCAGTCATGGCGACTGTTTGTAGGGATAGGCTTCATGGGAACTTTGGTCTCGCCATCTTCGCCAACCCTTGGAGGCTCATAGCAGTCACACATGACCAGGATGTTGTCTCCAGGGACTCTGAATGGGTCAGGGTACATAGCGCTGCAGAAGCACAGCAACATGTCGATGCGCATGTAGATCTGTGGTGTCGCGAAGCACCGACGCACAAAGCAGACTGCGGAAGATGCCGGCAACTGCACGCAGAATTTGTCAGCAGCAACCGATCCATACATACCGTGGGACAAGGAAGACCTCGCTGTCGTTTCCAGGTGCCTGGCCGGTTGAGGAGCCATCGAAGTTCCACACTGGCAGATCCTCAACTTTTTTGGGCTTGCTGTCGAGGGTCTTGGTCTTAGACCGCAGATCAGAGCCAGTGCCTCCAATCCACACGTACTCCGCTGCGACTTTTCCGTTCTGGCTCAAATTCTCAAACTTCTGACCTATCTTCGAGTCTAACAACGACTCAATCCTTTCAGTGGTGCCATACACCATTTTGAGCTCCTGCATGATTGCGTGCAAAAGCGAGCGTTGCGACTTTGCTGTCTGGATAGATAGATCTACAATCAGGCACTGCGACCGTTTCTGCGCAACTACAGACGCTTCTCGGAGACCAAATGCTCGGCTCAACTGCTTATTACCCATGAGCCGTTTAGTACATTGGGCTGTACATAGCCTTAGTCATGATGAGAGATTTGCAAAATTGCAAGGGGTCAATATTGCGGTGAGGTCCTTTTCTGGGTGCCCCCACAACCGAAGGGGCTATGCCACCCCCAAGACCAGTCTTGTTAAACAGCGCCCCTCACCCCTGCATACTGTATCAGACTTTCTATCATCCAGGGGTATGCAGATCAGTGCATCCTTGGACACATGCACTGCGCTCTAAGGAATGCACGTGGAATGACAAAGCCTTTACAACAGCGGCACAGCCTGCTAGTCCGCTGACGTTTTCTGAACTTTTGATTCCTCAAATGATACCACTGGTGGCCATGCCAAGAAGGCTCAGGCATCAGGCTAAGAAGGGTGACTCAAGTAATGAGCCCTATGTTAAAACACCTGAGTGGTTCCCTTAGTGGTGTACCTGAGTGGTTGGCTATCGTTCATGACACAGGCTCTTTCCTCACGTGCTTTGGTATCACAAATAAGCTGACCAGCACGGCAATTAGCATGCTGCGCAGCTGCAGATCTCATTAGCGCCACAGGCTCTGGCTCAGGGAAATTCGATCCTACCACATACACAGATTGAACGACAGCTCCACTGCTCATGCAAAAGTTTCACTATTACTTCAGCAAGGAAGAGTCAGAAGCAATCAAATGAAAAGGTTGGGCAATTGCAAACAAACACCTTTTGAACCGGCAGGACTTGATTGGGGAATGTTGATGGCCGACACTTATACAGCAGAAAGAACAGCAGAAAGAAAAGAAACAATACAGACATGGTAATGCAGTCCACATGGCTAGTTGTACAAGTCATCATCATCGTCAGCTGCTGCTCCTCCACCAAATGCTGCTGCGGCCTCACCAGCAGGAGTGGTGGCAGGAGCGCCGGCTGGTCGGTCTGCAAATCTGAACTCTGACCCGAACCCACGTGACTGCTGCAGTGTTTGCGCAAAAGCTGCGTACTTGCGGATGTCAGCATCACTGACACTTCGTCTAGCGTACTTCATGGCCTCCTCAAAGTGCGCCCTGCATGCACACATCTCTTGAATGACCAAATTGGGCAGCAGCGAACTATCCTACAACATGTGATTGTATCTGTGCAATGTGATGGTATCTGTGCAATGCATCTCCTCATTTTTTGAACAGAGCAAGGAGATAGAGTTGTTTGTCACTACAAGGCACAACAACACCCTAAGCACGAAAAGATAGCATGCAACTTGTGTCTCAAATGAGGCTGCCTTTGCTCAAGCCTGAGAAGCTGACCTGGTGATGCATGGCACTGCATCCACATCATCCTCCATCAGGTCGGGGTTTTCAGCTCTTCTCCTCTCCAGTTCAATGTCCTTCTCAATGTTTTCTCTGCAATGCACAATTGACAATCAGCACAGCATGCAAGAACAGCAGGTGTCAGAGGATCCAATCGGTTTGGCTTGTGTCAAAATCACAGATGGCGCTGAGCCTGAGATGTTGTGGTTGCTCAAGCACTGCCAGCAAGCATATTTGGATGCTGCAATATTGTGTGGATGACTCAATGCAAGGACGTCACAGACTTTGTAAAGAATCTCACATATCAAAGGCTAAGCAACTTACTATTCTGCAATGTCTGGAGACACCATCAGCAGCTACAAAAAGCACAAGCAGCACAAAGAGGACACAGAGAGGCAATCAGTCTGCACAGATGAACTTGACTGTCTGTACCTGATGGCGTATTTACAAGCCCGCTGGCAGATCTCTGTGATGTCAGCTCCGGAGAAACCGTTGGTGTACTTGACCAGCAGTGCAGTGTCCACGTCATCTGCGACTGGGGACTTGCGCAGCACAGCCTTGAAGATCTGGGTCCGGCTGCCCTCATCTGGCAAGGGAATGTAGATCAGCTGATCTAGTCTTCCAGGTCTCAACAAAGCTGAGTCAATGATGTCAGGCCTGCACAGCGGATTGATCAAGCTTGTCAGCTTCTCAGAAGGAAAAAGACAAGACTACGCCTTTCGGCAAGGAGTTAATGAGAATCCAAGTATTATACCGGGCTGCCCAGGTGTCAACTTCTCACAGAGGCACACTCCTGTTGCAAGTCTGACAGTACATGGACATGCTCAGCATCTGTATGACAGAGAAGCTTGATCGCTCAATCTTCTGGCAGCAAGCACAATGTGCTGCAGTGCTGCTCAATCAAGCATAGCTTGGTGCAGTATGTCTGACCATGACTGTTATGTACTCCACCTGCTGCCACCGCGTAGCATGTTGCTTTTCATTTCACAAATGCATACTGCACATGCTGGGACTGATTGTCAGACTAGGCACCTGTTGGTGGCTCCAATGATGAAGACAGTCTTCTTGGAGTTCATGCCGTCCATCTCAGTCAGCAGCTGATTTAGCACCCTGTCAGCTGCACCTCCAGCATCCCCAGAGCTTGAGCCTCTCTGGTTGGCAATACTGTCCAGCTCATCGAAGAAGAGCACACATGGTGCACTTTGCCTGGCCTTGTCAAAGATTTCTCTGACATTCGCTTCACTCTCACCTGTGTGGGTGACAGGCAAGCCAAATTGAGAATGACTGTGCATATAGGTTTTGGAAATCATACAAAAGATACATGTAGCCTGGAATGCACGGCACCAGCATTGCAAATGCGAGTGCCTCTGTATGCAAAGTCTAGCAGCTGAGCATGGAAGCAGCTGTCCGCAGAGACAACAGCAAGAAACATAGCATTGCAAACCAACCAACAGCTGTGTTATAAGTCGACTTACCAAACCACATGGTCAGAAGCTCAGGGCCCTTGACACTGATGAAGTTAGCTTGGCACTCATTCGCAATAGCCTTTGCCAACAGTGTCTTTCCACAGCCTGCACATTGCACAACACACATGCTAAGCTCAAGCCACATCGCCTTCAGCTGCAAAAGTCATGCTATCAAGCAGATGCTGCATGCAGAAGATGTCTTATTCGTAGCTGTAGCATCTCTTGCTGGTGACTGACTCCATCAACTGGTTGTTAGAAAGACCGCAACACTTGCACTAGCAGTATAGCATGCCAAGCAATGTCACACAGGTGATCAATGTGTCATGGTTGACCAGCATCAGCAACTCAAGATCAGCCTTGTGCCCACCTGGGGGTCCATAGAAGAGGACACCCTTGGAAGGCGCCATCCCAAACTTCTCAAACTTCTCAGGGTGCTCGACAGGGTACTGCACAACCTCTTGCAGCTCCCTCTTGACACCCTCCAGGCCACCAATGTCAGCCCAGTTGACGTTGGGCACCTCCACCACAGTCTCCCTCAATGCAGATGGGTTGCTGCATTCAACAAGTTTGACCAGTATCAGCAAGGGTTATGCGTTGACAGGTAACACACCATTGCTGTTTTCCAGATTGCACACCACACATTGCAAACTCAAGTCGCTGAACCATGCACATAGAAGTGATGGGTTTTCTGGGGTATGCAGCTGTAGCTCGGCAATCAATGATACTGCTTGTTAACAACAAGCTGTATACAGGAAGAGGCTAATACGCAAAGGCAAAGCAATAGTGCGATGGGTCATGGCCAGCTGGTGTACAGCTACATGGCCTGTATGACTTATCTGACCTGATGCCCAATGCAGTCTTGAAGTGGTCATTGGTGACAGCCATGGAGTTGAGGATCTCAGCATCGATCTCCTCATCCTCCAAATCAATCACATCCATCTTCTCACGGATGCACTGTAGAGCAGCTTCTGTGCAAAGTGCAGCCAGATCAGCTCCCACATAGCCATGAGTATCCTGCAGAGGTTGTATGAGAATGTGTAACAAGAAGCATTGACAACATGAGTAGGGCTGTAATACTTCTGCAGAAGGTTGTCAAGATAGATGACAGAATGGAAGATAGATGTCATCAGAAAAGACCTTGATGGTCAGGCTGGCTGTCACCTGCTGAACTGCAACAGCGTTCTTGTGTCAAAAGAAGCAGGTGAACTAGTGATGATAGGACTTCTCTGAGCTGCAAAGCTTGGTTGCAAGCATCTACAAAGCTTGTGCCAGAGAGCATTGCATTTGTATCTATGATGCTCAGAGTCACAGGCACGCTCAGATCCTGAGCATTTGGTCAGAGGTTTTGTTGCTGGGCATACCCTTGCAATCGCCTCCAGGTCTACTTGGTCATCCAGCTTCATGTTCTTGGTGTGGATGCGCAACACCTCCAGACGGCCAGTCTCATCAGGTACACCAATGTCAATCTCCCTGTCAAAGCGCCCAAAGCGCCTTAACGCAGCATCTATGCTGTTGGGTCTGTTGGTGGCGCCCATGACAATGACATGGGCTCTTGACTTGAGGCCATCCATGAGTGTCAACAGCTGACTGACAATTCGTCGTTCCACCTCACCCTGTGCGAGCACAGACACCCGTATCACAAACAAAGCTCACCAGGCCCAAGATGTACAGAAGGCAGCAAGCACATGCAAGCAAGAGAATACACACAATTGCCTGTGAGCAACATGTATCTTATCTCAAGCACCTTCCTCAGCAGCACACCATCACCAGCAGGCGGGCTTGGCTTGGCAACAGACAGACATGACTGGCGCTCAGGCAAGATATGCAGGGCAGATTTTGATGGCAACAGACTGACATCTTGACTGGCGCTCAAACCAAGGTATCCAGGACAACATTTGATGAAACGCATTGCATTACAGCAGTGGTGTCATGACTGCAACGGTGTACACAGTACCTGTGTCTTCTCACGCTTGGGTGCAATTGAGTCAATCTCATCAATGAAGATGATGGCAGGTGCATTCTTCTCTGCCTCCTCAAAAGCCTTCCGCAAATTGCTTTCAGACTCTCCTGCTAGCTTGGACATGATCTCGGGCCCGTTGATCAGGAAGAAAAATGCCCCTGTCTCATTGGCAACAGCTCTGGCAATAAGTGTCTTACCTGCAAGCAGTCAGACCATCAGTTCATTCAGGGAATGCACTGACGTGCATTAACACCACAGCAACTGAACTGCATTTTGATTCTTGGACTCAAACCTGAGGCCTCCACATTGAAACAGAGTTTTGCCTTGCCACCATTGGAATGCTAGTAATGCCACTTGGGCAGGATCAGGCAAAAAACAATATCTGGAAAGGGAATTAGCATCCTGATCACATTCGCGAGACAAGTCAAGCAGTCAGTGTCTGTACCTGATCCTGGGGGACCATACAGTAGGATGCCCTTGGGTGGTTTAACCCCAATGGTCTTGAACAGCTGAGGATGCCTCAAAGGCAACTCAACAAGCTCCCTGATCTGTGCCATCTGCTTCCTCACACCACCCACATCATCATAACTGCGCAAAACAAGGTGTCAGACCCATCGACATTGAACGCTGAGCTGTCGGAAGCTGAAACTCTTGTGGTGACTTACACCCAAGTGGAGCCCAGCTGCGAGACTCGAATCACTGAACACAGCCTGTCCTTTGTCCTGATGCAAACTAGGAGCCAGGGACGTACCCGACATCATCAAGCTTGTCTTCGTCTTCTCGTACAATAGGTTCACCCTCACAGAAGATCTCTGTGTCAGGTGCAACAATGCAGTACTCGTCTGGATCAGTCTCTACAACCTTGAACTCCACACTGCGCATTGCTGCTCTCACCAGGAATGTGTCGCCCTGACAATAAGCAGTCACCAAGATGCAAGTCGCGTACCATTGAGCTTATGTTTCCAGCACAATTTTCTTACCTTACGGACAGGCCTGTAGGCTTCCAGGAAGTATGGTTTCAAGAAGGTATCAAAAAGGTTGCCTGTGAGACCCTCAATGGTGTCGTCAATTGGCAACACATGCACCCGTTTTCCATACTTGACATCTGTGCACTGCAGACACAGGGGAATTGTTAGCACAGGCCACGTTGGACCTCAAGGCAAAAGCTCTTGCAGCTTTGAGTTTGCATGCAAAATGCAAAGCTTACCTGGTGCACAGACACTACATCTCCCAACCTCACTCTGAGGTTGTGTCTGACAACTTTGTTGAGGCGAATCTTAGACTCCTCAACAGTGTCATCAGCAAGGACAATGCAGACTGTGTCCTTACGCTTTTTGCCCTGCGCATTTGTAGGTAAACGATGGTAAGAGATCACGGGAAGAAAATTGGGCAACTTGCCGTAGACAGAGTCTTGATGGATCAGACACCTTGAGCAACACAGTGTCCCCACGGAAGAGTTGCAAGGTCTCCATTGTCTTGAGACTCAGTGCCACGACAGAGTTGTCATCGTTGACAGCGTCATCGACGATGAGCCTGTTTGGACTTTTTTTGCGCTCCAAGATTGCTGTGCTGAAGTCTTTCTTGTCTCCGCCCTTCTGACTGCAGCAGACACGGGCATGAGATCAAGCGCCCAGTCGGTTCACACTGCATAGATTGTAAGAATCCATCTTTGCTTACTCGTCCTGCGCTGTTGAGGGGCCAGCATGAGCCATCGCCAAAAAGTGATCAAAGTGGAGGCGGTGTCCAAGAGATAGGAAGTGCGTCAAAGGTGCCGCAACAAATATCTCTGGATCGCAGCTGTTAACGTTCAGTCCTCGCAACTGTGCGAACGCTTGCTGCAAACCTAGCGAGCTTACACGATGCAAACCGTAGAGACCTTTCTCGAAGACCGCCCTGAGCCATGGCAGGGGCACGCCCTTGCTGAGTGCCCTGTTGCTGCTCTTCCTCAACTGTGATGTCACCTGTCGGCATCCATTAGCCCTCTCATACTGTGCCACATCTCCATTGTCCAGGCATGTTACCAGGCTCTACAGATCAGAACATCCTTCGGAACTTGTATCTGACGTCCTATGCATTCAAAACAAATGCGTGGAGGTGTACCAGGGAGACTAGATTGATAGTGTCTTTAATTAAAGACATTGCATGCTGTGATTAATCAACCGAAAGCGTCTGAGACTTACTGTCAGGTGTCACAGATGACAACAACAGCTATATCGCACAAACCATGAAGTGAAGGGTACAGGTACCACTAAGTGCATGCCGCAGTTGCGAGCTGCTTGTGAAATGAAAGCCCTTGACAAAGTGTATCTGGGATCAGAGTTCAAGCTTGCAGTGCTCAGCTTTGTTGATGTTTCCAGCAATTGCACGCCGACTCGAATGTCTACTTCACCATTGGCACTATACAATTTATTATTTGTTGTTACACTGGAATAACCTGTCCAGACAACTAATATGATGTTGCAGATGTGATTGGTGAAATTGCTGAAGCCTTCAGAATTGCTAAAGCCATCAGAAGGAGTCTAGGTGAAACTCAACTTTCTGCCAGATGTATTGAACGGACTAACACAATACCTAAGCAAAACATACAAATGTCTAAAAGGTGAATTCATGCAGAAAGGGCATTGCAAATTTGATATGCTGAAACAGAGGGGGCGAGGGAAAGTAACAGTTGATAAAGTACACAACCACTGCTGCAAAGACACCAGCAACATCAAGGACATACATTGCCTGACACTAGGCTGTTGGCCTTGTCAAAATTTGCAATCGCTCACTCAGCACATCTGAAAATTGTGCTCTTACCACTTGCGCTTCACACAATGACGCATTAACCCAAGTGAAAATTGTCCTTTCACCACTTGCCCTTCAGACAATGATGCATCAACCCCAGTGAGCAAAAGTTGCACACAACAGGGTTGACTTCACACAAGACACTGGCCCATAAAATGGGCCAAACCAACAGTACAGGTCCATTCCTCAGTAAACATAGCATGACCCAGATGAACATGCCACCAACAGACACAACACTTGAGCCTGTCAAAAATTGCACACCATCACCAGGCAGCCACCGCATCAACCAGTAACAGGCTGACACTTTATGACATCCAGTAGCCAGCATCACCCCTCAAACTGCATCAACTTTTCTAATCGGGTTCGCAGCTCGTCAAGGGCCAAAACACTGTCATTTGGCAAATAGACTCCAGCATTGTTGTGGGGCATAGTGCTGCTGTCCAAAAATGAGAACTGGGCTGCCTCAGTTGAATGCTGTGCACTCTCATCAACAACACTCCACATTCCGTTCCTGTATAGCCAGCCACAAATGTCTGTGCATCACAGCAGCAAAGTAATGCACTTTGCACTTTGTGCCAGAGGACACAGACGGCCAGATGGGGATGCAGCTAGCCAAATGCAATTGCACAATACTCAGTGTGCCCAGCAATATGCAAACCTGTCAATCAAGGCCAGGCAGATCGACACTGACTTGCTGATGCAACAGTCTAAGACCCACCTGAGTCTCAAAGACCGTTCCCAATCAGTGATGTCAACATTGAAGTCAGGGGGACTCAGCATTGAGCCACCCTGCTCCAAACGACAGTTGTAGCCTGACTCTTTGCAAAACTCCAGCAACTCAGAAGGGGTGATAGGGACAACATTGGGGGCTCGCTCCATTGTGGCCTCAAGACGGCTTGCATAGCGCTGTGCGTCTTCAGCATCCTCAAATGCAATTATGGTTTCCTGAGGCAGCTGGTCAGCGCCAGGCATTGCACGTACAGAGTAGATGCCCTCTGGCTCACCTTCGCCAATGCCAAATAAGATGACATGTATCTGCAAATCACAGTTGTCCAGCTTGTTGCAGTGATTACCCAGTTGAAAGTTTACCCAGTTTACAGTTTACCTAGCTTGATACTTGGGCTGCAATGTATCATAGAGCTGCAAGGTACGGCTTGAAAAAACCTCTGACATCAAGGGAAATAGCAAATACAGATGCTGAAAAACACATTGTAAACAGCAGAAATTTTGCATACCCGGCTGTATTCATCCCAGAAATCAGTTGTGCTGGTTGGCGTATGTTCCCAGAACCTTTCTTGAAAAGCATGATGCAAAGACACGTCTCCGGATTGTACGCCTGGGTGCCCAGATGGCATTGCTGACAGATCGATCATGTCCCACATACTGGCTTCACTAGGACATGAAAAGTATGTCCTTGCTCTATCTTGATTGAACGCCTGCAAGCAAGATGTATGCCTATCATGCTGGCCAGTCACAAAAGCAATGCGAGAAGATGTTTGCACAGAATGCTTTAATGGATGAAACAGAAAGGTGTACACTTGCTCACCCTCCACTCATAGTCAATACTGTCCAAAGGCTGCCTTGCATCCAAGTTGTGACTGGAAGGACCATCAAAATGAGCACAACATTGTACAGAACCACGCCGCCGGACTGCCCTCTTTGGACCTGCACCGACCAAGATAAGTCATTTTCAGTCGAGTGACAATAACAGGCTGCACACACAGCGAGCCTCGCAGATTACGAGCAAAGCTCATGCACCGGAAACTTCTAATCATTGAGAACACTTCGGGAGTCTCCCCATCAGACAAGTTAGATGCCAGCAGGAACAGCAAAATACAGCGCAGCGTCAGCTGGCCGCCTGAGCAGGTCGGCATTCTGGCAGCGAACCCTATTTTCTGCCGGTGCTCATGGGACACCTGTTCTTCATTCAAGCAAGCACTGATTACCTGAGAAAGAGCTGGAGACATGCGCCGTCCTTCCGCTGGTACTGCAAGGTGCCGACCCTCTTGCTGGAAGGGGATTCCCAACTGCCCCTGCCATCGCTTGCTCTTGCCAGCCACCCGACCCAACTGCAGCAGAGCACGGGCCTCACAGGGTTCGCCCGGCCCTACTGCCACAGTTGACCTCAGAGCGCTGCAAGCGAGAGATCAATGCGCAAAACCACGCAAAATCTGATATACGACACTCACGTGTTCACGCCCTGTGATCACTCACAGTACTTAATGCCCTTGCAATTGTGTACAAGATCTTTGCCCTCAGCAAGCTCCAACAGCATCAAGCCAATCGACGCCCAGATCACCAATTGGAAACCTTGAGCGGCTTCATCAGACTTCTGCCATTCGGATCGGCCCTTGACAGCGACTGGCATATGACGACAGGCATATGACAGTCTTGATCAGACAGGAGACAGGTTTGTTTTGCATGCTTCTGCGCATGCATACACGAAATGCTTGAATGAGTGCAAGCTTGCAGCAACAAGCTTAAGCAAAGAGGTTAGGGGTGTGCGTCTCGGCAAAAGAGTAAGACCGCTGACCCGTGGATCATTCAAGCAAGTGTAGACACGTATGCATGCCAGATATCATATCTGGCATGCATACATCTGAGATATGCGCTGTTGTGCCATGTTCAAGAGCAGACGAATCAGGAATGTGTGCTGCCTTGCTGCCCAAGTTGATTGCTATGTCACTTTGTGTCGCTCTGTCATGTATGTTCAGGACCTCAGCAGCTTGCATGATGTGAAACGAAATGATTAGTAAGCACCGAGACAATATGCATGCATGGACGCAATTTGCTTGAGCTCTCTAATGACTCTGTATAGTGACAGCAGCAGCCGCTGCATCTCCGCACTATCACATGGAACTCCAAGGTCAGCAGAGCAATGCAGAAAGCAGAGCAATGCACACAACTGGAATCTAAAGATGCGCCGCTTCACTGCTTGAATCGCCTACATGGCATGCATCTGACAATGTTCATTTGTCGCATACGGGGCCGTCTCTTCTGCAAAAAGGTCTTGGCATTGCCAAAGTGTAGGGAAGCACACCTCGTCAGTGAACGTGATTATGGTGGAGCCCAAGTCCGAGGAAGAGCAATACAACAAGTGGAAGTTGCTGATCCCATACTTATACGACTGGTTCGCCAACCATAATTTGACATGGCCGTCTTTATCGTGCCGGTAAGCCGTCCTTTTGCATGTGATCAGGGCTTGCTTCCAGCGTGGCTGGTCTCTGAGGCAGACCTGGCTTTAATCTAAGGCATGAAATTGCAGCTGGGGTCCTGTGGTAGAGCAGCATACTTTCAAGCGCAAGCAACGTCTGTATCTGTCAGAACAGGTGAATAGGGAGTCCAGGCAGTTGATGTACTTAAACTTGCAGCACAAGGCAAGCCTCACTCAGTCTTCCTTGCTGCAGACAGATGGTTCAGAGCCAAACAAATTGGTCATCATGAACGCAGATGTCGTCAAGGTACTCATGCAGACTGTGTCTTAGCACCATGTTGCTTTGCAGCAGAATTGTGAGTTCAACAAGCCCTGTGCCTGCAGCCTAGGGTGGCATCTGCGGACGTGATACAGAAATTCAACCCCAACAACAAAAATGCGCTCATCAAACAGTACAAGACAATCTATCATCCAGGAGAGGTCAGTAGGTGCATTGCGAGCCAGAGTTTGACATCACAAAAGTCTGCAGCTTGCTTGTTGTATTTTCTTGAAGCAGAAACGTGAACACAGAGTCGGCAAGTGTCATACAGTATTTCTAAGCAACATCTGCATGAGCTGCGATTCAATGATTCTGCATATTATTTGCGTGTCCCAGTGGCATGCTTGTTTGTTCTTTCAGGTGAACAAGATCAGAGAATGTCCTCAGCATCCATCTGTGGTTGTCACGCACACAGATGCGCCACAGTTGTTTGTCTGGAGCACGGAGCGACAGCCAAACCGGCAAGGTGACAAGGTACAAAAGCTCATGGTTCCAGCATAACTAAACAGCTGCATTGCTGCATCCACCCTCATTCAGCATGTTGCTGAGCATAACAAAATGCAAAATGAGTGCATTGTAAAATACAGGTACTGCTTCAGCACAGTCGAACTCATCTGCATTCAGTGGTTTTGGCTGGCGAAACTTTTTGGCTTGCCTGCTATTGCTGACTGGAACGACAGTGGCGACTTGAAGGCATGATCAGCTGGTCATGAACATGGCTGCAAATGAATGTTGCTGGGTAGCTTCTGCTTTGTTTCATGAGCTCATGTGCAAGCAGGACAAGACTGCGAGCACGCCTGACTTGGAGTTGGTGGGGCACACTGATGACGCCGAGTTTGCTCTGGGGATGTGCAGCTCAGAGCCCTTAGTAGCCAGTGGAGGCAAGGACACAAACGTGAGCGATTTGCGTGTACTGCTTCTGCCGGCATAGCAATGCCAAATCAGCATGATGTATTCAATGCCTGCACCCAGGATACTATGCTTGAGCTTGCCCGCAACAGCTTCACAACTCAACACGCCAGTGACAGAAGCATGTATTTGCTTGGTGGTGGTTTCCGCATGATAGAGCAGGCTCCTCATGCTTTGGGTACTTTTCTCCTCAACCATGTGAACCGGCTTACATACAGTTCATCGTGACTGTAGTTGTGATCCCAGATACACAGACCTTTTATGTATTAGGCACAGCAGGTGCTTGTGCTGCAGTAAACCACGCTTTTGCATCAGTATCATGGCATGCTTCTGCATCAAAGGTACAGTAGTCCACGGTGTCATTGCATGTCAGTATATGGACAGTGTGAGTCATGCAGGTGGTGCTTTGGAGCTTGGCAGATCATGTCACAAATTTGTCCATACATGACCAGGGCACCTTTGATGGCAAGAGGGAGAAGCTGTTCAGCAGGTTGACTCTCAAGGTCAGTGCAGCATGTCAAGATCATGCCCTGTATCTGCACAGTCGGTTTTGCTAACAAGTTGATGTCTCATCTCTCGGCGTGTCGCATGTGACTCATCTCTCGGCATGTCTCATTCCTCTGACTGGCTGCTTTGCTGGTTACACAGGACATGAAAGCATGTTTGCTTGCATTTTCTGTTTTTGCTGTGCTAGCATGTCTGATCAGTCTGATGGTGACTGACATGCATTACATTGACTGCAATGAGCTGCCTCCTGTGTGTGTAACACCAGAATGTATGTGTTTTCAAGGGTTCTCGTTCATACTTACTTTTTTTCCGTTTTTGCAATTGCCTGGCCTTGTCGATGATCAATACTACTCTAGACAATTGCGCTTCCGACATTGAGTACACTCACTACACTATTACTATTGACAAAATCTACAAATTACGTATAATCGTTATGAGGAGTATCACATTCATGTTAGTCTCGAGCATGCCTCTTGTTGAATGTTCATTGGTAGACTTCCTAACGGCTGTTGTTGTCATCAGGGCCACTCAGATACTGTAGAAGATGTTGTATTCCAGCCTGGCAGTTCGGCAGAGTTGGCCAGTGTGGCTGATGACTCAAACCTGCTGTTTTGGGACACCCGCTCTGGGATTGCTCCTGTCCTCAAGATGGCTGAAGCACATGGCCAGTCAGATCTGCATGTAGTAGACTGGAGCGCTTTGCGGCCTGAGCTTGTCGCAACAGGTATGTTGGGGTCCCCCCCCCCCCCCAGCACAAACCTTTCAGTGACTGGCAAAAGAGTTGTAGGATGCATGCTGCAAGCCGTCACCAGCAATCACCATGTTCTTGTGAGCCAAAATGTATCTGCTTTGGAGCCAGGGATGCTGATGAGTCACACCTGGCTCCCACATCCCAGACTGTAAGGTACTAAAGCAATTGTAAGCCCCAGCTGTACTGAGCTGTAACCGATTGCCTCACACCTCAGGCTTTGAAGACTAACAATGCCTTAGGTTAGTCATATGCTCCGCATCCTGTGGTAAGCACTAAGAACTGCATGACATTTAGCTCAAGTTAGAACTCCATTCCTGCACTTCATCTTGTGCCAGCTTCATGTTATCCTGCAGGGGCAGCTGATGGCAGTCTGAAGGTATGGGACAAAAGGAAGCTTGGCCCAGATGGGGGTAACGCCTTGTTCACCTTCAACCACCACACTGGGGCAGTGCTTAGGGCTGAATGGTCTCCTAGCGCCCCTGGTGAGCTGCACATGCCAGCACATCAAGACTTGCTGGCAGCCCATCCTTGCAGCAAACCTGGTCACATATCACATGTGCTCATCGGCAGGATTGCACAACTTGCCTGCTCTGTCAGAGTGCTTAAGTGTGCAATGGCCTCGCTGTCTCTGTTGACTGTTGGAACAGCCCAGCTCCATGTGACGGTCTAGCCAGCAAGTGCTACAAGTTGCAGCTGTAGCAGTCACCATTGCATTGTTTGAAGATTGCAAAGAAGTCATCAGACAGAGCTTTGTGTTCCACATTGAGGTGATGTGTCATGGCAGGTGTCTTGGCAAGTGGCGGAGAGGACAAGAGAGTATGCATTTGGGATCTGGAAAAGACAGCTGCCCCGAGTGCTGCACCAGAGCCTGGGCTGGAGAAGCGACCGGGGCGCGCCATTCCTCAGCTGGTGTTCAGTCATGCGGGCCACAGAGCATCAGTAAGGCTCCAAGTCTATGTTGTACACTATGTGTGACCATTATTTCGTCTGGTGATGGTGCTATCAGCTGTGATGGTGCCACATCAGTAAATCCATGCCAACTATCACATTTACTCTGTGGTTTCTCCTGCGGTTGCGTAACTTGAGTAAGTCACTTTGCGTGATTCTGCAATTGTCACCCTGGTATGTAACATGCAATCGGCAATCATCTGCCAGCACACCCTTGTGTGCATGATCCCACCCTGTGTTGCAACCACTTTTAGATGGGAAGCTTCTTTAGGAGCATCGGCGTGACCTGTGGCTCTGTTAAGTTCAGCCGTACACTACTCACATGCATGCTTGCAGAAGGCTACAATTCCAACCTGCAAAAGTTGCTGCCTTGTATGTGTGCAGGTAGTAGACTTCCAATGGAATCCGCATGATCCGTGGACCTTCATGAGCGTGTCAGATGATGTGTCTGATGAGCTAGGAGGCGGCACTCTTCAGCTGTGGAGGGTCAATGATCTCATCTACAGAGACGAGGCTGAAGTCCTTGCTGAGCTAGACAAACACAGGCAAGGCCTGCATTGCTCAAGTGCTGGCCTGTCATGGGCTTCTGAAGTTATGGCCAACTGCTGCACAGTGTGAAAGTGCTGTAGCACTCTTTGGATTTCGCTTCATCTTGTGGGATTATGATTGTTGTGCCCAAATTGCAGGGATCACATCTTGAACATCAAAGACGCACCAGCGCCCAAAGCTGCAGGCAAGGGCGCAAAACGTACCCTTGAACAGGTCACTGCAGCACCCCCGCCCCTTGCCCCTGCTGTAGCACCCTCACAGCTGCCATCAGATGCACCTGCACAAGTACCTACAGCAGCAGCTGTTGAGACACCTTCAGCAGCAGCTGTTGAGACACCTGCGGCAGCAGCTGCTACAGATGCTGAACCTTCTGATGCGCCAGAAGTGAAGGAGCAGCAACCTGCTGCCCAGGAGCAGCTCAGTACAGATGCTGTGCAGGAGCAGAACCAATCTGGCAGTGTGCAAGAAGCTGCACAACCTACAAGCAGCATTCTGCAACCTGGCAGTGATGCTGCTGCTGCTGCTGCTGCTGCTGATACAGTACGTTCAAGCTTTGGCTTTGCATGACTGTGCTTTCGGGTGCATTGTTGCTTGCTACAGATGAACACACGCTGAGTGTGCCTTGCTGCACCTTCCCATTTGAGGGTTGACAGGAACATCACGCAAGTATTGTATACTACGATAGGCACATTATATACATCATGCACCAGGTGCATTGCACCTGTTCTCAACATCAATAAAGCTCAACCAAGTTGCATCTGATACACATACACAAGCTGATTGTAACCCACAGTGGATGCTTGAAGTGCATGATGAGCACCGTGGGGTGTTTTTAGTACTTCTGTTCTGTAGGCAATGGCTGATGGGGATCAGAGTACTGCAGCTGTCATCACAGACCAGACAATGACTGAAGCAGATGACGACGCAGAAGCTGCCAACACAGCCATGGGAACAGCCGGACAAGGCACTACATCGTAGCCTGTGCCTGTATACCTGGAGTTGTTTCATTGAACAGCTGAATCAGATGACAGCATTTTGACACGAGCACATGGCTCATAAATTGAGCACATGTTTGATTGATTGGAGTGAAAGTCACTTCATTTTGCCATCAAAGCAGGAGGATCAGTGTTGCTCATGTGAAATGTGCGCGACTTTGCAATTTGGCAACTATAGGCGCCCTATCTGCCCAGTACCGCCATGATGAGTAATCTATGTTTGATCATACTGGATCCATCAATTGTAAAGCGGCATACCAGGCGCGCGTTTCCCTTGAGCCCGTATTGCGTGGGGCTCGCGAAGATTTTCGTACTATCGTCGTAACGGGTTGTAGCCTGCCAGCTCATTTGGCACACTTTGCACTAGACAGTGCTCAGCCACCGCCTTCAGGCATCTTGCTGATCCTGCTGCTTCGCACCTGATTGCGGTACATTGGCACGTCTTTTGACCTCATGGACAAGGAGATGTGCTGAAGGATTCGGCACATTGCGCCGCTTTGCTTGAACAATTTTGCTCGGCAGCTTAGTTCAAAAACCCGCCATCACCGGGCCAAGGGCTCAAGCCCAAAAGGTACCTTGAGGTAGTCATCAACGAATGAAGCCAGCATTTTGACAGATCTTCGGGAGCCCAGGCAGGATTTGGGCGCTGTTCTATATGTTTTTCACAACCCGATCACACTCAGCAACCACGTATCTGCTGACGACATTCCGTGATATCGAGACCAGCCGGCTTCCGATCACAGGCTGAAACAAAGCTTGGTCGCACCGTAGGAACCTCGCGTGGTCCGAGGAAATTCAGTAAGTCTACATCTATCAACTGCAAGCACCTATGAGTGATCCTTGAAGCTTTAGAAGATTTGACGAGGACACACACCATTTGCTATGTGCAGCAGATTTCTTCATGCCAACAGCAAACTCCACTCCAGGCTACAGCCGCAAGGACAAATCACTTGGTCTGCTGTGTGAGAAGTTCCTGAAGCAGTTTGCGGGGAATCAAGGCAGTGTAATTTCCCTTGATGATGCTGCACACTGTCTGGAGGTAGAACGGCGGCGTATCTATGACATTGTCAATGTTCTTGAGGCCATAGCTCTCGTCCAAAGGCTGCAAAAGAACAAGTAAGACCTTTGAGACTTCACACTGCAGCTTTTCTGATTACAAGCCTCACAGGAAGCTTACTTGAAGCACTTGACAATGCAATAAATTCAATCAACGCACCCCTGGTCAAGCAGCTGCTTGCTGCGCTTTAGGCAGCATATGCCAAATGAACTGCTCATACCCACTCTATTCTATCCAGGTACACTTGGGAAGGTACAGCCAAGCTGAAGGAAACCATAGATGCTCTAAGACATCAGGATCTTTCTCAACCATGTCAACCAGAACCAGGAGTTGCTGGCAGAAAGCTGTCAGACAGGCCAAGGCAACAGCCAAGCAGCATTTCAGCTGCTGGCATCGCAGAAAGGAAGGAGAAGTCTCTAGGCTTGCTTGCACAGCGCTTTGTGCAAATGCTGCTGTGCGTCACCGATGGCCAAGCTGTGGCTTTGGAAGATGCAGCAAAGAGCCTGCTAGGTGTGCTATTGTGTCTCCTGCCAAGCTGCTAGCTGCCATAAATGTGTGACATTGCCAGACTGATGCATTTGCCTGGGATGCTGATGATCCTTGATGATGTTATCTGTGTGCGCTGAAATAAATGCCTGCTGCCTGTCTGCTCCTGCAACATTTTCGACCTTAACTTGGATTTCCAGTTTGCTGCCATTGCATTTGGCAAGCAATGTGTGTAGCGCAACAACATCTGCCTGTCATGCCTGCACAACATGCCACTGGTCTAGATACTCTGCTTTGTGAGCGTGTTGAGCACCCCATTGTAGCAAACTGACTGGTATACGCCTAGCACCCTGTTTGCTTGCTGATCTGGCATCACTGGTGCTTATGCACTGTTTGCAGCCCAGAAAGCTTCTCTGCTGAGCAGTGTCTGTGTGCAGGTGGTGATGAGCCACCAGAGGACATCAACAAGCTGAAAACAAAGGTGCGACGCCTGTACGACATTGCCAATGTGCTCACTTCCCTCAACCTCATTGCCAAAGTGCACCTCAAGCCAGCCCGACGACCAGCCTTTCAGTGGCTAGGCATTGATGGCATCTGTATCCAGCCACAGCAGCATGAGCCAGCTGCTATGACTCACCTGCCCACTTCTCTCTCTGCACTCAACCCCAGCCCAAGTGAGGACATCTCTTCAACTGCTACTGGCAGCAGCGTGCAGGAGCAAACACTGCTGAGGCATACCTCCAGCTGCACCCAGCTCGAGAGCAACATCAACTCCACTCAGGCTGACAGCCAGTCCACCTCTAACAGGTGTCTCAAACGCAATGCTGCTGGCCTTGAGCCCTCATCCTCTCAGAAGCGCAACAGAACAGGACAGCTGCAGCGCTCACCAAACCCACCACAGCCGTCCTATGGCACAGTCAACTCTCCTTCACGCCCACCTCCACTAGTCCCTCATGAGCAACGCGCTCAGTCAGGCAAGGTTGATGCCTCACCTGCTGTTGACCAGCAGCCTAAGTCAGGCAAACAAGGCACACGGCCTACACCTGTGCCCATCACACCAGAGGGAGGCCAAACAGATGTGCAGCGTCACAAGGTGAGGACTCCCATCTGTATAAGGCTGGCACATGGCATGGTAGTTGAGCAGTATGCCAGTCTGTATTCTGCAGCACCCAGCACTTTTTCACGACATGTATGAGTACTTCACGCTTGACTGTACAGGGGAGGGCCTGCAAATTGCTGTCATGCTATGCGATGCTGTCTGGAAACTCTAAATTGGATGGTGTTTCAGCATGTTTTGTCCATGGAGCTATTGGTTAACAGGACAGCTGAGTCAGATGTCGCTGAAACCTCATTGCATTGAGCATAGGTACATGTGTACATGTTGAATTCATCTATACCTACTGAGTCTCTACCGTTCTGCAGCAATCTGAGACTCCATCACCAGCCAAGGTATCACGCGGCAGATCCAGCGGGGGGGCATTGCCTCATGTAGCATGTGAGTCTCCAGCCCTTGTCAGCCCTGGCCAGGACCTCATTGCCCAGACTGGCGCCATGCTACTGGACAACCCGACCATGAGGTTCAACAGCCCCTGCCACCAAATTCACTCAGCCCCATCGGCTAGAGACCTGCTGGAGCTGGCAGCTCACCGACCACCTTCGCGCCAGCACAGCTCCACTGAAGCTCACTCAAGTAGAGCTGCACAGAATGCTGCAGCTGGCCGCACAGCAAACATGGCGCAGGCAGCAGGCAGGCGTGAGCCAGCTCAGCATGCTTTGGTGCCTCAATCTTCTCACTCAGCAGACCACCAGCTCACTCAAGGCTCTGCAAGCAGAGCACATGGTGAGGATCAAGGGTGGTGCAGCGACGCTGTCAGTACTATGCCTGAGCCTCTGTCTGCTGGCATAGAGGAGATGATCAGGCTTCACACATACCCTGTGTCCATGTTCCAGACTGACCAGGCCAGCAGGCAGCAGGCAGGCTCCACACAGCTGACCATGCAGATGCTGCCAGCAGCAAGCAATAGCTACCTGACCCAACCTGGTCTCAGGTGGGAGCCCATCCAGTCTGACTCTCCGGTACCAGCTGCCATGGCTCCTGGCATGTATGACACTGACATGGTCACCACCTCTGTACAGTCCACCTTCCTGCCAGCCCTGATGCTGCAGCGCCAGCAGGCTCAAGGGCTAAGTCACAGCACAGGGCAGGGGCGGGGAAGCCAAGGCACAGCAATGGAGCAGCTCGCCTTGTCCACTGCTGCGACAGCTGATTTGTTGGCTGGCATGGCTGCCAACAGCAGCCAAGCATATCCAGGGCCCGCATCCGATCTAATCCTAGCTGCTTCTGCAACCCTGCAAGCCTTTGCTAGGGCTGCCCATTCTACTCAAGGCAACCCTTATGGGGCTCAGCCAGGGCTGAATCAGGTTGGGCACAGGCCGTTCAGCTATGCTTCCCCTGGGCCTGGAGACTTGCCAGAGCAACAGCGGCAGCAGGTTGCTTTCATGCAGCAGCACTGGCAGCTGCAACAGCAGCAGCAGCAGCAGCAGCAGCAGCAGCAGCAAAGCTGGTTTGGGATCAATGGAGCTTCACAGCACCCAGGATAGCAAAAGATTCTTGCTTCTGAAGCTGAGCACAGCAAGCCTGAGTATATCACGGCATTCTCAACCTACTGCGCTGCAGTTGTAAACCACAGCCCATCTACAAACTTGTGATGAGCAAAAGGACATGCTTGTGCACAGTTGGTGCAAGCGATTACTGAGTGAGCTGGGTACAAGTGGGCAAGTCACAAATGAACCCAATTTTAGGACCTTCCTCTCGCAGAAGTGGCATGGAATGTATGCTACATCAGTCAAGGAAGCATACAGAACCACAGTGGATTGTGACAGTATGTAGCACTCAGATTCGGACAATGTGTACAATTGCAGTGTTTTTGGCTGCTCTTGAAACCAACTTCTAGTCCAACCTGTTTGAACGTCACTTTCAACACCTTGACAGATTATGCTGGCACAACTATGTCTATTCTGTCTCAGGACTAACAACATATGCCAGGACCAATGTATGATGCCCTAGATCTCATCCCCTCCTAGCAATGAAAATTAGCATAGCCTGTCAAGCTGTATATCTCCTTTTCAAAGTCCCTAGCTAGCTATGAGATCCTATGACTCTATGTGCTTGTCGACTGACCTGAGACACTGCTACATGGATCAGTGAAAATATCTGCCTTGTTGCATCAAAACGGCATATATGCTCCTGACAACACCGCAGGCGGAAAACATGCAAGCTGCGTGCAAAACTGCAGTTGCAAAGGCACAATTCTACACGCACCACTTGGCTATGCCCAATAAGGCTAGAAAATATCCATGATGTCAAATAGTTTTACTGAAAGCCCTGTGGGCAACAGAGGCGTCCAAATGTGGCTTGACAATACCCGAGACTGAAAACACACATCTGAAGCTTGAATGCAGTTCATACATCACTTGTAGAAACATCGAAAGGAAACATATCATAGCATAAAAAGACTGTCAGTCAGATAAAACAATGCAGTACTCATTACACAAATCCCACATGGGCTGCCGATGTCCTACTTCCCGGTTTGATGGCGCTGTGGCCGCCTTGCATTTCATTTCTGCCTGCCACCTTCAGCTCAGCAACTTTTCTGTCAGGCAATACTGTCACAGTCTCTGGCATTGATGTGGCCATGTCTGCGGTGTTTGACAGATCTTGTGAGGCTCCAGAAGGATCCACCCAGTCGTCTGCAGCACTGCACACCCCTGTTTCTGACTTCTCCCCAGAACTCTCTTCTCGGACAGGCGCGAATTCACGTATTATCTCGGTGGATCTCACTCTGGTAGGTCTGAGGTGCTCTGTACATGAGGATGAAGCAGCCTGCATCTCCTTGATGGCTGCAGCAGCCTCACCCAGCTTGTCACCTGAGTCTGAGTTGTCCCTGTTTACATTGCTCATCACTCCAGAAGATGCAATGCTGGAGCTCCTGTGTACCCCTAGCTGCTGGGCGGAAACATCAATCGTCAGCATCAAAGACACGGCCTTTGCTAATCAGATCACTCAATCCTGTTCTCACTGTTGCTGGTGAATGCAGCACACACAACTGGGTGCCAAGCAGCATTAGCATGCACAGCATGTAGCATGCATTTTAAGCAGCTGTGCAGTTGCGTCAGTGATAGCATGTTGCATGCCACTCGTTCACGATGATAGTAGCTGGTAGTCGACATTTGTAGTGCGGAGCATTGCACAGGCTCTTAGAAACGACGTGTACTCAATGATGGTATGTGCTCTTACTTGAGAGGCACATCTGGATCCAGAAGCCATTGTACCCATGCTGAAGGCATCATCATCCACCTGAGCCAGGATCAGAAACAGGGAGTCATCCCTTCAATTTTTCTGCATCTAGATCTCATAGTGTGTTGATTGTGCATGCTCAAGTATAAGATGATTGGAAATTTGCTGCCATGCCTCAAGCCAAACAGCCTAGCGTAGACAGTGCTGCTGCATCTGCAGATCTGCCGGATGGCTGCAAATGACATCTGAAAAATTGAAGTTCACAATATCTTACTGCAGAGGACAAGAGCTTGTCTTCAGCATGTGGTCATACCGGTTTTGTGTGCAGCCAGTAGGTCCGCATGAAGCCTTTGCCCTTGATGGCTTGTTGCCCTGAGCGGCGGGCAACACATCGACGCAGCTCA